>Ga0265338_10001388_pt1 | contig 39411 bp, 18 predicted proteins | sample 42126metaG_FD_193579 | JGI IMG/M metagenome (GOLD analysis project Ga0265338, IMG submission 193579) | Rhizosphere microbial communities from Carex aquatilis grown in University of Washington, Seatle, WA, United States - 4-21-26 metaG | ecosystem: Host-associated > Plants > Roots > Rhizosphere... | reverse complement strand
ACTAGCGGTGCAGTCACGAGCTGATAAAGTCGGTGGTCGTTCAGCAGGCCAGCGCGCGAGATGCCCAGCCATGAAATTGACTTGCCCCATGAAACCACATGAATTAAATCCAGAACGAGCATTGCCAGGAACACTCCCGTGCATAACCACACGACTGTGAGCGACAATCCACCACGTCCAGCCAGAACGTCGCGTCGCCACAAGTTGCCAATCGTGAAACCCTTCAAGGTCATTTTCTCTTGAGTGTAATGCTCACCATTGTGTCAAATCCGAGTTCACCAGTTCATGAAAATCGGGTAATCGACGACCAGTTCTTGGGGCGTACCGTCTGTCCGGTGGTACACGATGTTTCCACTACTGCCGCGAGTCGGGTCCGTGAGTTCGGCGGACACTCCGCCACGATCGGCAGTTCCCGGGTTCCGAGTAAGCGTGTTGTCGGTCGGAATCTCCGGACGGATCTGGACGCGGGAAAGCCTCATATCGTAGGCCAGGGCTTGTGGGCTACCAGGATACTTCTCTGCGCCAACTCGCATGATGTCGCTGATGGCTTGGTTCCAATCCCGGTCATTTAGTCTCGCGGCGTCGGCATGAAGCGTGGCGCTCTGCCATACTCGTTCTCCTCCTCGGTTCAAAATATCTCCTGCAAAACTGCCCCCCACTGCAAGCATAGGATTCTTGGTCATGGCACCAACAACTCCCGCGCCGTTGGCAAACGGTGACAGGTCGCGCATATAATCCCCCACGGCTGTATCTCTCGCTGCAGCGATGGACTGATTATATCCTTGAGTGATGGCCCCAAACGCCCGGTCATTAGCTTCCTTCATTTCTTCGCTAAGGGCCAGGACGGTGCCGGGAGCATCGGATGCCGCATGGGCTAATCGCCAGTTGCACTTCGCGTCAACGAACTGCGGTGAGAGCGAATATGCCCTGGCGAACGCGTCAGAAGCCTCGGACCACTTCCCTGCCAATGCGTTGAGAATACCTAGCGCATTAAGCGCCAGCGGTTGAGGTGGGTTCGCTTCAACGAGTGACCGCAGCTGTTCACCGGCCAAGTCATTCTGTTTTTGCGAGAGGTACATCAGGGCCCGAAGCAATCGGGCTTCCTTCCAAACCGGGTCACGCTCGTCAACCAGAGCCAAGTCGTCTCGTGCCGTATCGAAGTGGTTGAAGTGCGTGTCGAGGCTCGCACGGAACAGTCGGGCAACGGACAGGGACGGCGCAATGTCCAATGCTTTCGATACGCGCTCGCGTGCGCCTTGAAAATCGCCGCTTCGTGCGGCGTTGTCGGCGGCGAGCAACAGACCAACTGGGCTGCTCTCGTCGCCCTCCGACAGTAGCGAAGGCTCGCCCTTTCGCGGCGTTAGCAATGTCGGAGAGCCCGACAGCAGGAAATGGCCCTCGGCCTCCCCAATTCGACCAAGCGCAAGGGCGGCGTAACCTCGCAGGCGAGCCGCTTCCTCGTGACTGGGGGAAGTACGAATCCATTCGGAAGCCGCGTCATCGATGCCTTTCCAGTCGGCGTCGCGAATCGACCGGCGGAGCTTCATTCGTACATCGTCAGGCGACGTAACCGACGGCGATCCCCCGAGCATGTGAAACGTTGTCATGGCGGTAAGGGCAAGCCCGCCGGGAACGATGACCAATACGATCTTCTTCAACGAAAGTTTCATCTTTCAGTTCCTTTCAGTTGGTTTATGTCTGGTTGAAAATTAAAACCCCACGTAACGACATCCTTACCAGGACGCGCTTGGAGTATCGCGTCTCCGAGTCTGCGAAGATTGCCATCTGCCGATCCACTGAGCGCCATCTGGGGGCATATGCTGACGCCCCCGGAAAGCTCAAGTGAGTAAACCATCTGCGAGTCGCGCGGCGCGCGCCCTCGGAGAGGGAACGATGCCACTCTATGGAGCGTCGCAACCTGATTGGTCGTTTCGACCGGCTGGGTCGGCGAACCCCGCCACGGAGACAGGTCCCGGTAAGGATCGATTTTGGCGAGCCACGCCACGCTGGCGAGAAGCTTTGCGAACTCCTCGATCTCGAGGATCGGTGCGACGTTCTCCAGCTTGTGGAGCCATGTGCTCAGGTCCTTCGCAAACCGATCCTCATCACTGTGGCCATCGTCCGGCTGCCGGGTTGCCGATTCTCCCGGCGACTCGTCACCCAGTTTCTCAGCACAGACCTGCAGGGGCGTCTTCTGGAATGTCAATACCCAGTCATCCTCGATGCCTGAAAACTCGCCGTTCTTGAGCCAGAACCTGCATTGGTTCCGCCGTATAGCACCATCAGCTGCCAGCCCATCTATATTGGCGACGTTCGTCACTCGATCCCAGTAGGAGGCTACGCCGTCAACGGGTATCGGGGCGTACCCCAGCGCGGCCGACTTCATCCAATGGTCGAACTGGAAGAACCAACTGCCCACGATTGTTGACTCCACCCCGCCGAAATAGGTGACTTTCTGCAGGGCGACCCTCCCCGTCTGATCCGGGACGGCTGGACGGATGTCCACGCCGGGGGAATCGAGTTCCGCCACGCTCGCGCGAATAGCTACAGCTAGTGTGTCGACCGGGAGCCCTGGCTGGGCCAGCTTGCCATCTCCCCAGATGATCCAATCGCGGTTACGCCAGTCAAACACCGCCCCCCGAATGTTCATCGCAGGCAATCGCCGATTGCCCCCTTTCTGTCTCTCCAAGGCGTTCAATGAAACAGCCAAGCCGCCTTGGATCGTTTCCCGCCACGCGGCTCTCGGACGGCGATACGCCTCGCACATGTGCACGGCGGAACGAATCCCCTCCACTGCCATCCCTGCCAGGCCCAAGGCAAAGAAGATGACCACAAGCAACTGCGTCTGTCCGCTACGCTGCATCCACGCCGTGAATCGGGAAATGTAATAAGGGACCTGCATTCTCTTCCTTCCAATAGCTACTACACGGATCTCGGCGGCATTCTGCTCGAACTTGAAAGAAATGCGGATTTTTTCCTAGATGATCCTCTCATCCCGCTTTGCCATTTCGGCGGGCCTTGCCAGCCGGCGGTCAGTGGCGTCCTCCCATATTATTCATCAACTCTTCCCAGATCGCCGCCCGACCACTAGTTCCATAGTAGTGAATCGTCGGAGGAGATGTGAGTTGGCATTGCTGGATGGGGGGATATACGTTCGGCCCCGCTGGACCTGCCCCCATCTGTTATACCAGATGTTAGATACGTCCTAACGTGATACGGACCCGCGATCACTTCTACGCTCTATTTTGGCCACTATTGCATGCTGAACTGATACGTCCAATGTGTTGCAGCGGGCTGGATAGCATAGAAGGGAATACTTCTAGTGTTGTTATTTTGGTGTGATTTTGAAATACCCATAACGGTGTGTCATCATAGAAGAGAGCTATAAGAACACCATTTTCCTTTTTCAATACCCCTTTTATGTGAGGATTGTTTATCGCCCCTAAAGTGCCCACGTGGCCCATGCTTCGCGACGTCGGTCGAGTCGTAGATATGTATCTTTTGCACTGTGATGAATGGATAATAAACACGAGATGAACAGCAATTTCAGTTTTTGCGTACCGCGGACTCCACGATGTGTCGCAGCAGAACCCTCTCGTGCTTTAGGTCCGCTTGAATTCTTCAGCCTTGTGTAAACACTCCTTGGCCTCACGTTGCTGGCCCAGTTTCAGAAGCGCACCAGCCTTCCCCATCCAGAGGAAGTGATCGCGCGGAGACAGGCGGAGACCATCGTCGAAGATTTTGAGAGCTTCGGCGGCGCGTCCCATTAGCAGCAGCACTTCGCCCTTACAGGTAAGGCTTACCATGTCATCGGGTGCTCGTTTCAATGCTCCGTCAAATGATCGGAGCGCATCCGCATACCTCCGCAGTGCCATTTGAGACTGGCCCATGTTGCACCAGGTCAAGTAGTCATCGCCACTTATTCTTAGCGTGTGCTCTGCGCAGACAATGGCTTCTTCATGACGTCCCATTCTGTGCAGCGTGCACCCTTTCCCGCGCCAGTGTGAACTATTATTAGGTTCCAGTTGCAATGCCCGCTCGTAGCACGCGAGGGACTCCTCCAGGCGTTTAAGATCCCTCAAGACGGCCCCTTTACAATCCCAAAACAAAGCGTGCGTAGGAAGGAGCTTGAGACCGAGATCATAACACTGCAACGCCTTGTCGAATTGTTTCAACGCCCAATAAGAATAGCCCTCTTCCATCAGTCCGCTAATTTTCTTGACCATCTCCTGACGGGGATCACTGGGTATTCTTGATTCTTGCCGGGCGGCAACTGGCGCGGTCGATTTGATTAACCCTGCCAACTCGCGGCGCACATGGGTAAAGCCCGCGGGCCGGCGACTGCGATCACGCTCGACACAATGCTGAATGAATTTCAATGGCCCGCCGCTCAATTTGTATTGCGAAGCATTCTCTGCGATGTGTTCGGGAGCCACAGATCCGCTGATTGGTAGATCACAGGTCAACATCTGATAGAACATGATCCCAAACGAGTAGATGTCCGTCGTGGTGTCGAGATTGGCTCCAGCGTCGAATTGCTCCGGCGACATGTAGGGCACTGTGCCACATGCCATGGAGTACTGGGACGCGAGCGAAGGATCTAAACCTTCCAGCCCCATCTTATTCATTGAGATGTCCCCAATGGTGTGGGCCAAGCCAAAATCGGTCACCTTCAACTGACCGGTGCTGGTCAGTAGGCAATTGGCGGGTTTGACATCACGATGAACAAGACCCGAGTGCTGCTGCACGAATTCCATGGCGTCGCAGAATTCAATTCCCAATTCGACCGCTCGCTTGAGAGTTAATGGTCCTTTTTCAAGCAGCGTGCCAAGGTCTCCGCCGGGCACATACTCAAGCACCAAGCAAAGAAAACCCTCAATCGAATCAATGGAAATGGCACGAACCACTCGCGGGTGATTGCCGAGTCCAACCCAAATGTGCGCCTCCCGCTCGAAACGGCGACGATCGTCGTCACTCCAAAGGTACCGTGACTGGAACGTCTTGAGAGCAACTCGCTCCTTGTTCTCCAAACGCTCGACGATATACACTGAGCCAAAGCCGCCCCGCTTGACCTGCAGTACTTTGTACGTATGCACATTCATTGAACTGTGAAGAATTTGTCCGCTCTCAAAGTCTTCACGACCAAGCGGCGGGGACGGCAACGTCGCCAGTATCGCGGTTGCCTCCACACATTCCGGCTCAAGCCTCAAGGCGCGCTCGAAAGCGGCTCTCGCAGCTTCGATCTTTCGCCCCTTGATGAGCGCCTTACCAAAACTGACGTGTGCCTCGGCTAAGTCAGGCCGTAGATGAACTGCCCGCCCTAATTCCTTGATCGCTTCGTCCACCCGGCCATTGGCCAACTCCGCCAAGCCCCGATCGCGATTGTGACGATATTCCACCTCGCTGCCGCGGTTCCCGCCGGCAGGTCGATCCACCGTCGGTTTACCGCTTATCCAACGCGTCAACCAATTTCCTTTCCCGGTCATTTGAGCCTCCCACTCAATTTCTTTCGTTTTTCCCGTTTCCCTCGATTGCCCTTTAACTTCTAACTACACCAAAACCCGATCAATGCTGCGTGGCCATCGTTGGCATGGCCGGTAGGATCGCTTCCAAGTCCTTCCGGTAAAGCCGGTTCCTTTCCAGAAGTGCCTTGCTGACCGCATCGAGGTGCTCGCGGTTTTGTTCCAGCAACTTGAGCGTCTGTTCCATCTGCTCTTTCAGGATCTTGCTGGCAGCTTCATTGACCCGATGATAGGTCGGGCTACTCATCGCTTCGGCGTGCTTGAACAGCTCTGGTGTCGCCAGCAGACCAAACTCTTCGTCCATGCCATAGCGACAGATCATATAGCGGGCAACGTTGGTTGCTTTCTCCAAGTCACTCGAAGCACCTGTATTCAACCCCTGATCCTTGCCGTAGTAAATGACTTCCGCAGCACGGCCGGCCAAGCTGGTGCGAATGCGAGCGAGCATTTCTTCCCGCGTGGAACATTCCCGCTTCATTTCTTCCTCGCAGTGTCTCATGCCACCGCCACGGTCGGCACGGGCGACGATGGATACTTCGGGAGACCACCAACCAGCCAGCCAATAGAGGATGGTATGACCAGCCTCGTGCCGTGCGGTGCTCTCCAAAAACTCCGGCGTCCACTCCTTGGCCTCACCTTCTCGCGCCGTATCCAGAGCCTCCAAGATTAGGTCGTCGTTGATTTCGACCCCTTTTCGGAGCGCCTCGCGTCCGGCGGCTTCAATCACCTGTTCCAGATTGGCGATGCTCATGCCCACCGATTTCTCAGCCAGCAAATCGATCGCACCCTGTGACACTTTCGTTCCCTTGGCTTCACCCAACCGCATATTGAGGTACTTCTTGCGAGCAGCGGTGTCCGGCAGGTCCACCAGGATTGTGCGCGAGAACCGTCTGACCAAGGCAGGATCCAAAGTCCTCGCCGAACGCTCAGGTACGTCGGAATTCTCTGCTTCCACCTTGAAATTCGTCGCCGCCAGAACGAATACGGGGCGATCGGTCGTTGCGCCGGTAAAACCGTCCAGCTCCGTCAGCAACGCATTCAACGCCATCTCTTCCCCATGACCTCCCCCCGGGCTACCGGTACGGACGCGACCGATGGAATCAATCTCATCAATAAACACAATGGCCGGTGCGTAGCGGCGTGCGCGCTCAAACAAATCACGGATGCTCTGCGGCCCACTTCCCTGCCAGATCGTCACGAAGTTGGTTGCCGACACGGGCAGGAACGCAACGTTGGATTCTCCGGCCATCGCGCGGGCGAGCATGGTCTTGCCCGTGCCCGGCGGGCCGTGCAGCAAAACGCCCTTGGGTGGTTTCAACCCAAGTGCCGCAAAACGCCGGGGGTTCTTCAGGTAATCAATGAAGAACTTCAATTCCTCCTTCGCGGTGTCCGCCCCGATCACCTCGTCAAACCGGGTCCGCGGTCGCTCCACGTCGTCGAGCACCTCGCCGGCATCGGCCGCCGCCACAGCGCGGGTCAGGCGCAGATTGCGGAGCCGAATCCGAATCTCGCGGTGCCCTTGGTCCAACTGCGGCACGGTATCAAACATCAACACCTTGCGTTCCTGTCCCAGCCGCTCGGCGGATTTTTCCCGATGCAGTCGCTGGCAGGTCTCGTTCAAGGTGGCGGCCAGTTGGTCGCGGTGCTCTTCCCAGCCCTTGACCATGCCGTCAATGAATCGACTGACGATCATGCCGCGGGCACCGCCGCCTCGAACGCACGCCATGAACAACTCATCGTCAACGGAGCCGGTGTCGCCTTCGGCATCTGATTCCAAGAGGGACAACAGGTAAACGGTCAGGTTGGGCAGCCGTTCGTGGATCTTGCGCAACAGTTCCTGTCCCTGATCAATTCCACGCGCCGCCGCTGGAACATGATCGAAACCGCGGATCGTCAGCGACGTGCCGCTCAGTTGACGACCGATCCACAGATCCAGCAGGACCATGTCCACCTCGTGGTCGGCCAATATTTCCAGTGCGCGCTGGGACGTGTTGGCCATCTGCCAATCCACCTGGGGAATGCTGTCACGATAGAGGCCGGTCAGATCGTCGTCCGCCACCAGTAACACCCGGGGACGTTCCGTCTGTTCGAACAGCGTACGCATGTCGACCGGCAGGGACTCCGCTGTCTCTTCCAAGCTAAAATCCAGCCGGTCGACATTCGCGAGCACATCCTCCAGCCGGTCGCTCTTGAATAGTTGGCAGAATTTAAAAACCTCCGTCTTGAAAAATGTCTCCGTTTGCGAACGCAGGTTGCGCGCATCCGCCCGCGCCCCTTCGCGCAGCACCAGGCACATCGGGAGTAACTCGTGAAATACGGTCTGCTTGAAATACTGTCGTTCAAACAACCCAGCCACCCGGCCCAGTTCGGCCTGCGCCACCCGTTGCAGTTCGTTCACGCGAAGATGATTGAACAACACCGGATAGCCCGTGGCCATTCGCGAGCAGATCGCCTGGGGGAAAAACGACTCCCGAGTCGTTGGGTTCTTCTCATTCTCCAGTGCATCCAAAATCGTCTTGCGGTGGAAGGCGGCGTTCGCCTTGTGGACACCGCTCGCATTGGGGTTGTCGTACAACTTGCGGCCGGCGTTGGTCGTAAACACGATCGTGGTGTCCCGGAAATTGACGTTCCGTTCGTGATACTTGTCCTCCAAGGTGCCGGCATCGAGGATTTGCAGGAACAAGTGAATGGTGTTGAGGTGGGCCCTCTCAATCTCGTCGAACAGCAGTACGGCATTCGGATTCTTCTCGACAAATTCTGTCAACGTCCCCGGATGTGAAGCATGGAAGCTCTTGGACATGCCAACCAGTTGTTCGTTTTGTTGATGACCGGAGTACGCGCTCATATCAAACCGCTTGTAGGGCCGGCTCAAGGCGGCAGCACCCAGTTCCGCCAGGAATGTTTTTCCGACGCCTGGTGGCCCGGCAAACACAAACAACGCTCGCGGCGCTTTCCGGTCCACATCCGCCGTCGCCACCACCTCGGCATTGAACAGTCCTTCGACGAAAGCATGAACCGCGTGATCCTGGCCGAACACCTTCGCCAGCAACTCCGTTCGCAACGCCCGCAATCGCCCGGTCAACTCTTCCAAACTCGGCATCTGCGCGTCGGTCTCGTTCCACGATGCCAATCGCGCTAGTGCATCTTCACGAGCCATCGGTGTCACCTCCAGCAACGCACAGGTATCCGGCGAAGTGGCGACCGCACAGGCCAAATGTCGTAAGTCAATCAAGCCCGGATGCGAACGGTCTGGAACCTGTTCCGCTAGTTCCTTGGCGAGTTGCAGGAATGTCCGGACGGCTTCCGCCAATGGCAGTTTCCCCGGACACGAAGCGGACGGTGCCAATTGCGGACAAGCCGCCCGCAGTCTTTCCACGGTCAGGCCTAGCAACTCAGCCAGTAGCACCCCGGCTTCGGCGTTATTGCCGGCGGCGACCAATAGGTGTTTCAACGTCAGTTCCGATGAGCCACTCGAAAAAGCATAATCCTTCGCTCCGTCAATGATAGCTTGGGCCTTGTCAGTAAACATGATGGTCTCCAGATAATTCAAAGTTGATCGGGAATATCACCGTCGGTCTGCTCATGAATCCATACCGGTATTCCCACGCGTTTCCAGACGGGATCCTTGCGCACACAACTCTCAAACGTCGCGGCCCCCACCGCCACGATGCACTGTAACGTCCCCTTGCCTAGCACCCGCTTCAGCAGAGCGGACCAGTTGTTCTCACCCGGCTTCCCTGTGGCCGCAGCCTCCAAGGCAGGGATGAACAGCACAACATCCTTGGCGGTGGCCGCTTCATTGAGAAGCTTCTCAAGCATGATCAAATTCTGCAGCGCCTCTTTTCCGGCGAGCTTGATGCCGGTCACATCTACAATCCGTTTGCCTTTCAAGGCGGGAACAGGCGGGGTGTTCTGATCGGCCACCGTCTGAGCCACACCGTCTACGATTGATTGCACCGTCTTTGATTCATCGCTTACCAACACCACACTCCTGTAACCCTTCTGCCCGAGAATCTCCAACACAGCCCGACCCACCGCTTGACGCCCATCTACCATGGCGAGCTTTCCGGCGGCGGCCAGTTCAGTCAGATCCCTTCCGTGTTCGTCCAGCAATGGAGTCTTGGAGCGTTTCGGCTTCGCCGGTTGCATCGCTGCACCGAGAACCTCGGCAATGGCCGGCGTTGGTGACGCGAGCAGCGACTGTAATACATGCGGGATCATCACCGTTTCACTGCCGGCATCATCCGCCAGTTTGACGGCTGCATCGAACACCGCACGACAGGCGGGTGACCGGTGCATCTGGCCGCCATCCAACGGCGTCTTCCCCTTGCCCAACCGCGCTCGCAGCTTGCGCCTGACGCTCGTCGAATCAATCGACCGGTCCGCCAACTCCTGGCGAAGTGCGTCAACCTCAGTGGCCAACCGCTTCGCCACTTCTGCCCCGGGCGCAATCCGATCTGCTTCCTCCACGGGCAGTTCGGACACTTTCAACAGCGCCATCAGGAAATGTTCCGGCTCGATCTCCTTGAACTGCGCTGCAATGGCCTCTCTCCCGGCCAACTGCCACACCAACTCAATCGAAGCCGATAATTTCATCGCTGATCCTCATGTCTCCCACGACGTCTTCGGCGGACCCTGCCATTTGGCGGTCATCTTCTCCAATTGTCGCCGCACTCCCTCTGGCCGAAGCCAACCATAGTCCGCGTGTCCCAAGTCCGTCATAAGGCGCAGAAAATCCGCTTCTGCCCATACCGGTTTGGCCATTCGGGTCATTCCATCGGTGCCGGTCGGACACTGAAGAGTCAGAAATATCTCCAGCAGGGGCTGGGCGCCTTCGTTCCAGTCGCTCCAGCCGGGGAATTCATAGTCCCAATCGAGTTCCCAGAGTCGCAACGTCCCGTCGGAGCTACCCGACAATGCTCGCCGTGCGTTGGGGGCGAATACCACTGACGAGACACGACCGGTATGGCCAGCCAGTTCGCGTACGACATTCCCGTTGCCGACCGACCAAACGGAGATTACCTGCTTATTTCCTGAGATTGCCCAATTACCGTCGGGAGTGATCTGTCCCAAAGCACCTGATTTGACGTTCTTCGAAAGGCCGGTCCAAGAATCCCAAAGCTGATGTGGCTCATTTTGTTTGCGTTCGAGCAGCAAGTGCTGAGCGTCCTTACTCGCGGCAGCTAGCCAATGGAACTTGCAGAGGTGTTTCGTTGTCTGGACGTCCCACACATCCCAGCCATACCTCCGGTGATCTGATGTCGACATGGCGGTACGTCCGTCCGGACCGAATCGCACAGACCACGCGTCCCAGTCACCTTCCTTGAAGACCTTGCAGTTGCTGGTCGGAAGATGCCAAAGTCGAACACCGATGTCTTTCGGACGAGGGAATCCACTTACTTCTAACATCACCGCTCCACCAGAGAGCGCCCATTGGCCATCAGGACTGACATCTACGGCGGCCACCTCCTTAAGGTGCCCCTTGAGCACCTTGAGGCATTTGCCCGTGGCTAACTCCCAAAGGCGCACAGTACCATCGCTGCTCCCTGAGACAACCTTCTGACCGTCGCGCGTCAGAGCAATGTCATTTACATCGTATTTGTGCCCATTGAACACCCGAACACAGTCGCCTGTTCCCAATTCCCACATCCGAAGGGTATGGTCTTGACTGGCGGAGACACCCCATCGCCCATCCGGGGTGATTGCAACTTTGGTCACCGCGCCGGTGTGCCCTTGGAACGACCGGATGCACCAGGCATCGCGCAGATGCGACTTCCGTGAGCTTTGACCTAGGGCGGTCCACTTGGCGAGTAGTTCCGGTCTTCGCTCGTGGCCGCTGACGCACCGAGCCTCCCGAACTAGCGCCAAGGCTGTTGCCACGTCCCCCTGTTCGGCGGCGCGCTCGCCTCGGTCCATTGCAGAGGCGATCGCTTGGTGCTTGGCTGAAACTTGGCTCGCCTCCTGAGGGCAGCATAAAGCGTACGGTTGTTGCGGTGCCGCGCATATTCGCCATACACGTAGAACTGCCTGATAGTTTGTGGATACGGCACAAGAGCCGCTGGCACTGAAGGCGATCGAGCATGACGGGCCATCCTGCTCAATCGTACGAACGCAACGTCCGCTCGGAAACTCCACAAAGCTGATTTTGCCGCTCTCGAATACAACGGCACCCCATCTCCCGGTGGGACTAATGTCGAGGTCGTACACCTTCTCATTGTGCCCAGTGAGCCGAATTATACGTGGAGCCGCTGATAGGTCCCAAAAACTGAGGCCCCAAAGACTGAGCTCACGCTTTGTCGCTGTCGCTAGGACGAACTTGCCCCCTGCACTGATGGCGGCAGTGGCAATGCGCCCTTCGACACGATGAACACACCGAGCAGTGGATAGATTCCACAAGCCGGTCCAAGTGTTTTCGTCTTCCAGTAAGGCCCACTCGGCATCGGGGCTGATGGCGACTATACGGCCTTGGAGCACGCGCACGCATTGTGTCGTGGATAGATCCCAGACGCGAAGTGTCTTGTCTTCACCGCCCGACACTGCCCACCGTCCGTTTAAGCTGATGGCGACCGAGGTTACCGACCCAGTGTGTCCGATCAGGATCGCCGTACACCGTCGTCCGGGTAGATCCCAAAGGCGAACGCTTTTGTCTCGACTTCCTGAGAGTCCCCACCGACCTCCGTCACTTATAGCTACCGCCGTCGTCGTGTCCTCGTGACCAGATAGCTCCACCGCTTGCCCGGAATCCAAATCCCATAGGTCGAGCTCTTTCTCGCGTCCGGCAAACAGGGCAAGCTTCCCGTCTGGGCTAACGACGGCGAAACCCGATTTGCCACCCACCCGCCACGAGTACCGGTTCAGTGTCTTGATGCAGCTCGTCCATTGGTCTGCGCCTGAACGAGCCAAGGCAAGGGTTCTCTCGATTTCACCTCTGCAGTTGGTGGCCTGCGCTGCCAACCCCAGTGCTTTCACGGCGGATTCCGAATCGCCCCGCTCGATGTGGAACAACCCTAACAAGTGGGCGGCCCGCGATGGTTGCTCGCATGACTTGCACACTTCTTCCAGCTTAGTGACGCACTCGGTATCCGTGACTCGCCCGGTCCGCCACAGCAGCAGGCTACGGTTATAGGCGGCCTCGGGATGTTGAGGGTCAGCCTGTAACGCATTCCCGAACATCTTCTCTGCGTCTTGATACCGTCCAAGGTCTAGCAGGCTGAGCGCCTTGTTGTTCAGCCCGTCCGGGAGCAGTTCTACGGGCTTGGGCTCCATCTGGCTGTATTCAGATTGGGCACACTGCCCATATAGCCGAACCAGTTCCTTGGCCACTAGCATCATGTCGCTGGGCCGGTCACTTGGCTGACGCTGCAGGCAACGCTTGAGCAGGTCTGTCATGCCACTGGGCATTCGCGGGGAGGCCGGGTCGATGTCGTGGCTTTCCAAATAGCTCGTCAGAATCGAATCCACGATGTTCCCCTGCGCCCAAGTCACCTCGCCCGTAAACATCTCCAGCACGCTCACCGCCCACGACCAAATATCCGTTTTGCGCGACAGCGGTTGTTTGTTGGCCTGTTCTGGCGAGCAATAAGCTGGCGTCATCCCACCGCTGCTTACTAGGATGCTGCGCCCTGCGTGCGACACAACGGAATCTCCGGATGTGGCCCGTGCCTTGGCCAACCCAAAGTCGGTGATTTTCGCCGTCCCATCCGACTGCATCAGCACGTTGGCTGGCTTCACGTCTTGGTGAATTACCCCTTGCTCGTGAGAATAGTGGAGGCCCCAAGCCATTTGAATCGCAATATTTAATATACGTTTGAGTGCCTCTTGCGGGACTCCCTCATAAAGCTTACCGGAATCAATCCAGTCCTTCAGGCTGCCGCCTTCAACGTATTCTGCAAATACTCGCGGAATGCCGCCCAACGACCGGACGTAGTGGCAACTGACGATGTGCGGATGCAGACCGAGGTTGATCCACGTCTCGCACTCGTGGGTGAAATTCTCCTTTTGTGACTCGGTCAGGAAATAGTTGCTGCGTGGACTCTTGACGGCGAGGTCGGTGTTCCAGCCCCGGTGATGGACGCGATACACTAACCCCATCCCGCCGCCTTCGTGGATTTGCCTCACCTCGTAGAGGTCGAGGATGATATCGCCCACTTTCCATTCTGCAGCCACTTTCGCCTCGGCAGTGTGAATAGCCGCCGGTTCTTTGGCACCGGGCGGAGTTGCAATGGTTTGCCCGGCTACCTGGGGAGCCTGAGCCGCAACGCCCGACTCCTTCTGCTGTGTGAATTCAGCCGCAGCCGGTGCATCCCCGGGCTTTTTCTGTACCCCAAACACTCGTGATAGCCAGTTTTTCATATCGTCTAATCCCTGTGGATATTTTTGAAGTCCACATCCTTCTACCCCAAAATTGCTGCGATACTGCGCGAGCCTGATAAATAATTAGATCACTCCCATGGCATCTTCGGCGGGCCTTGCCATTCGGCTGTCATCTTCTCCAGTTCGCGGCGCACGCCTTCTGGCCGGAGCCAGCCGTAGCCGCTATACTGTAAATCGGTGAGAAGCTTCTGGAAATCTTCATCTTTCCAGTTGGGTTTGCCAACACGGATGACGCCATCCCCCCCCACAGCACAATGAAGGGTCAGGAAGATTTCCAGATGCGGACGAGCGCCCTCGTCCCAATTCTTCCGTTCTGGAAATTCATAATCCCATTCTAATTCCCACAGCCGAAGGTGCGTTCCGCTCCCCGAAAACGCCCAACGCCCATCCGCGCTCAGCGCTACTGAACTAATCGACTTTGTATGCCCTTCGATGGTTCTTACGCATCGGCCGCTGCACAAATCCCACAGTCGGAGGGTGTTATCCACGCTTCCCGACAACGCCCAACGCCCATCCTGACTAATTGCTACCGATCTTAATTTGTTTGTGTGCCCCTCGAAGGTTCTTAGGCATTTCCCGCTGCTTACTTCCCACAGCCGAAGGTGCGTTTCGCGCCCCGACAACGCCCAACGTCCATCCGCACTCAGCGCCACTGAACACTCCATGCCGCTATGCTCTTCGAAGGTTCTCAGGCAATTCCCGCTGCTCACCTCCCAAAACCGAAGGGTCTTGTCATCGCTTCCCGACAACGCCCAACGCCCATCCGCGCTCAACGCTATTGATCTCACAAAGTCTGTATGCCCGTCAAAGCTTCGCAGGCATTTCCCACTGCTCACTTCCCACATCTGAAGTTTCCTTCCACCCGACAACACCCAACGTCCATCCGGACTCAGTGCCGCCGATCCCACCCAGTAGGTATGCCCCTCGAAGGTTCTCAGGCATTTCCCGCTACTCACCTCCCACAGCTTAAGAGTCTTGTCCTTTCCTTCCGGAAACCCACACCTGCTACCCGACAACGCCCAACGTCCATCCGCACTCAGTGCCACCGATTCCACCAACTCTGTATGGCCTTCGAATGTTCTCAGACATTTCCCGCTACCCACCTCCCAAAACCGAAGGGTCTTGTCATCGCTTCCCGATAAAGCCCAACGCCCATCCGAGCTCAACGCCACTGAACTAACCCAGTCTGTATGCCCCTCAAGTGTCTGCCTGCACAATCCACCACGAAATCCAGTCCGCCTCCCACGCAAACCAGCTTGATGGGCCAAGTCTAGGGCCTCGGTCGAAAATCGATAGCCAGCAAGCTCTTGCGTAGCCATTACCATACTCCAGGCGTGGGCGTAATCGCCTCCGGAAAACGCCTCGTCGGCCCCCTTTAGAAGCACATGAAAGCGTTTCTGAACCCTCAAGGATTCCGCGGCACCTGCCGATAGGCACACCACCAGCGGGGCGACTACCGACCGGAATCCACCTAACAAGCCTCCTAAATCCCAAAGCCGGAGGGTTCTGTCCCCGCTTCCCGACAACGCCCAACGTCCATCCGTGCTCAGTGCCACTGATTGCACCCACTTTGAATGCCCGTCGAAGGTTCTCAGGCATTTCCCGCTGCTCACTTCCCACAGGCGAATCGTCGTGTCGTCGCTACCCGACAACGCCCAACGTCCATCCCCGCTCAACGCCACTGAGTTCACACGGTATGTATGCCCTTCAAAGGTTCTCACACATTTCCCGCTACTTACCTCCCAAAGCCGAAGGGTGTTGTCCTGGCCGCCCGACAGTGCCCAACGCCCATCAGCGCTCAGCACCACTGAACTAACCCAGTCTGTATGCCCTTCGAAGGTTCTCAGACATTTCCCGCTACTCACCTCCCAAAGCCGAAGAGTGTTGTCCTGGCTGCCCGACAATGCCCATCGTCCATCCGCGCTCAATGCCACGGAATTCACTGACTTTGTATGCCCCTCAAAGGTTCTCAGACATTTCCCGCTACTCACTTCCCACAGCCGAAGTGCATTGTCCCAGCTACCCGACAACGCCCATCGTCCATCGGCGCTCAGCGCCACTGACTGCACTTCTTTCGTGTGCCCCTCAAAGCTTCTGACACATTGACAAGCTAAACCTTCTCTCTTCCTGGCTTCTGCCAACGCTTGCTCAACCGCCAGCCCTCCTTTCAATTTTTCAGCCGCCTCAAACGCCTTCACCGCTCCCTCCACATCCTTACGCTCCACATGAACCCACCCCGCCAGATACGGAATAGTCCAGTCGTCAGGCCGGTTGTTCCGCGATTCCTCCAAGGCCTGCACAAGCGCACCATCAGTCATCCGACGGGTTCGCCACAAATGCAGTCCCCGATTATACGTGGCTTGCGGATGCCCCGGCTCTAGCGACAAAGCTCGATTGAAAATCGTCTCCGCTTCGGCTGCTCGGCCAAGGTCCAACATGGATACCGCCCTATTGTTCAAAGCATCCGCCTGAATTTTGACTGGTTCCGGATACTCACGGGTGTAATCACCACCTGCAATCGTGTGGTATAGGCTTTTCAACCGCTCCGCCACCACTATAAAGTTCTCCGGCCTGCCACCCGGTTCCTTAACAAAGCATCGCTCCAACAATTGCCTCCACTCCTCCGGCAAGTCCGGAATCTCAACGCCCTCGACGCGTACCTCGTTCAATCGCCTGAGCAATTCCGGCGCAACCAACCCACTTTGCCAGCACACGTCGCCCACAAACATCTCCAGCACAGACACCGCCCACGACCAGATGTCCGTTTTGCGCGACAACTCTTGCTTATTGGCCTGTTCGGGCGAGCAATACGCCGGCGTCATCCCACCGCTGCTGACAAGAATACTACGTCCCGCCCCAGCCACAACGGGATCGCCGGATGCGGCCCGCGCCTTGGCTAAACCAAAGTCGGTAATTTTCGCCGACCCGTCCGGCATCATCAGCACGTTCGCCGGTTTCACGTCTTGGTGAATCACGCCTTGCTCGTGAGCATAGTGGAGGCCCCAAGCCATCTGAATCGCAACGTCCAGAATCCGTTTCAACGATTCCTGCTCACCGCCCTCGTAAAGTTTCTGGGAATCAATCCACTCTTTAAGAGTTCCACCTTCTACATATTCGGCGAACACGCGCGGCATGCCGCCCAATGTCCGCACATAGTGGCAACTGACGATGTGCGGGTGTAGGCCAAGATTGATCCAAGTTTCACACTCACGCGTGAAATTCTCTTTCTGCGTTTCCGTCTTGAAATAATCGCTGCGTGGGCTCTTGACGGCGAGGTCGATGTTCCAGCCCCGGTGATGGACACGATACACCAGCCCCATTCCACCCCCTTCATGGATGTGCTTTACTTCGTAAATGTCGAGGATGACATCACCCACCTTCCACTGCGCCGCCACATGCGCCTCGGCAGCATAGACAGCCGCCGGATCGTTGACACCGAAAGGAGCAGCAATGGTTTGCCCGGTGTCTGTGGCATCCGATTCCGCCGGCTGTGTGAGTTCAGCCGCAGCCGGTGCATCCCCAGCCTTTTTCTGTCGCCCAAACATTTGTGATAGCCAGTTTGTCATTTTGCAAAAACCATGTAGACGTTTTCTTGCCGCCTACTTCCTACTACCCCAAAACCCGTCCGTTGCTGCGCGAACCTAGCGAATCTTTCGATTACTCCCACGGCATCTTCGGCGGGCCTTGCCACTCGGCTGTCATCTTCTCCAATTGACGGCGCACACCTTTCGACCGAAGCCAGCAGTTGCCGCAGTTTCGGAAGTCGAGATTCATGTAATGGATCGGACAGGCAGAGCCAGGTGTCTGTCGCCTTTCCCTTTCTGCGTGAGTTTTCCACTGTCAATGTCGAGGCAATCAGCTTCAAGACGCAGCGCCATTGCTACGAGACGCGACTTTGATGACCACAGGTAACCGGTGCGGGAGGTATAACGTTCTCTCAAATCAAAAACTATGTGAAGCGTATTTCGCAACTCAACGCCAAGAGTCTGAAGTTCCCCCGGGGTTGGCAGACGCCAGTCGGGGTAACCGCCACCCTTGTACTCACTAGCGACACGAGTCGCAGCAGACCACTCCAAGCGACCGGAGCTCCTCGCTGCCCACATTAGGTTCGTGTTTGTGTCAATCACTGTACCATTGCCAACCACAGCGAAGCGTTCTCCTGTGGCACACGTTCGGACAACCGCTTCCTTCTCCTCGATTGTTTTCGCGATTGTTACACGCATCTGAGCCTTCGCAGGATCGATCGTCTTTAATACGGTTACGGCATCCTGCATTGCTGGACGTTTTCCAGGCTCCAAACTAAAACAGGCGGAAAGCAATTTCGTTAATTCCTGAGGCATCAAAGGTATCGATGTAGTGGGAGGTCCAGCCGCCACATAAGCTTTGAAGACTTCCGGTGCCGCACTCCCGTGCAGCCAATCGATGCCGCCCTTAAACATCTGGAGAATCGATAATCCCCAACTCCAGGTATCTGTCCGGTTGCTTAGGGGTTCTCGGTGAAGTTGTTCTGGAGAACAATACGCTGGGGTCATCCCCCCACTGCTAACCAAGTGGCTGATTTTCCCCGAAACTCCTCTGGCGGACCGGGATACCGCCCTGGCTTTGGCAAGGCCAAAATCTGCGACCTTCACCACTTCCTGCGGGGTTATCAGAACGTTGGCGGGCTTTATGTCCTGGTGAACGACGCCATGCTTGTGCGCGCAGGCTAACCCCTCGGCAAATTGAGTGCCCACTGACAACATGCGACGCAATGCTCTTTCCACTCCACCTTCGTAGAGCACCTTGCTACTGATCAAGTCAGCTAGATTCCCCCCATCCACGAAATCCATGACTAAATACCACTCCCCGTCCTCCGCGAACAGATGGCGAAATCCAACGATGTTCTCGTGACGCAAATCCGAAAGAACTTGGGCCTCCTTCTTGAGAGCTGAGGGATCTTCGAGAATCAATGCCTTGATCGCGACAATCTTGTCCAGATGAACATCTCTGCCCTTATATACACCCCCGAAACCACCGCACCCAACACGTTCCACAATCTCATACTGTCCGATCACTTGCCCCCGAACCACCCGCCCCACTGGATTTTCTTCATTTTGATCATGTGACTGTGGTCTATAGCTGCGCGCAGACGCCTTGTCCTCTCTACCTTCCTCAAGCACAGCAGGATGCACACTTGCGTTGTCCGGCTGACTTGGGAGCACCTGACTTCCGCCTGGCAATTGTCGAGGAAAGGAAAACCGACCTCCGCACGCCGGGCAAGTTCCAAGCTTGCCCGCTCTCTCTCGATCCCAGACAAGCTCTTTTCGGCAATGCGGACAAAAAATTACTCCCGCCGTCATATTCGCCATCGTAACCGAACCTTTGATACCATTAGAGTCTCGCGTCAATCCCTCGCAATGCTTCGGCAATTGATTGCATATCGGGCCGCTCATGCGGGGAAGATGCAAAGCACTTCCTGAGTAGTTTCACCAACGCCCGCGGCATCTTGGGGATCTCTCTGTTCCTAGCTCCCTCCCTGGCGTACAGATTCAACACCTCTGGTGCCGTGGTGCCTTCCATCCACGTGACTTCCCCCTGAAACATCTCTAACACCAGCAAGCCCCAACTCCATGTGTCAGTTTTTCTCGTCACTTGCTGATGTGCCGCCTGTTCTGGTGAACAGTAAGCCGGCGTCAAACCATTCATGCTTACCAAGTGACTGTGTTCGGGCCTGCTTGGGGATACACCCGAAGAAGCAGGCTGCGCGCGCGCCAACCCAAAATCTGACACCTTCGCCACACCTTCCTTGGTGACCATCACATTTGACGGTTTCACATCCTGGTGCACTACATGCCGCTCATGGGCGTACCCCAACCCCTCAGCAGACTGAGTTGCGATCATGAGCATTCGACGCAAGCTGGCCACGTTTCCGCCGGCGTATAGCGGCCGATCACGGATCATCACCGCCAAGTTGGCGCCTTCCACGTAGTCAATCACCAGATACCAGCGGCCACTGTCGAAAAACAACTGACGGAAACCCACGATGTTTTTGTGGCGCAACTCCGAGAGCACTTTCGCTTCTTCCTTCAACGCAGACGGATTCTCAAGCGTCAACTCCTTGACTGCCACAAACTGATCCAGGTGAACATCGCGCGCTTTGTACACCGCCCCAAACCCACCCCGGCCGACTTCATCAAGCAATTCGTACTGGTCCTTCAACAACCGACGTGAGGCAGGCTTCGCGCTTCTGGTCATCTCACCCCTCGTTCCGAGTGACTCAACCACGGCCTTATGGCCCGTAGCCACCGCCAATTGCTTTGACGAATCCTCGACTGCTGCCTTCCCCAGTTCGGCTCGCAGCTTTTCTAGATGGAGGCCTATCTTAGTTTCGTTCATCGGCCAATATAGCGATTCACGAAGCGACGCCAGAAGTTCAAGCCACTCATTATGATTCCACCCCTGGATATGTTTCTCCACCCATGCTTTAGGCTCCCCGCTAGATTCCCAACTCCTGAAATTATGAAAGAAAACCAATTCTGCTTCGTGAGCTGCTTCGGCAGCCCGCATCGCGTCTCGTTTAGCTGCTTTCACGTCCGCCAGTTGGAGCAACTCCGCCACGTGAGCCGCTTCCGCGTCCAAAGGTCCATGACCGTCGTTGTCCTTGTCATCGGACACAATAGTGTGGGCTGCCAGCAATTTAGCCACATCCCTGAAGCCTTCAACCGCCGCATAGTGCAAAGGCGTTTCGCCGTCATTGGTTTTGACATTGACATCGGCTTTGTTGGCCAGCAGTAATTCCACAACTTCCTTGTAGCCCGTAACCGCCGCTCTGTACAAAGGCGTTGTACCGTCATGGGTTTTGGCATTGACATCGGCTTTGTTGGCTAGAAGCAATTCCACAACTTCCTTCTGGCGACCAATCACCGCTCTGTGCAAAGGAGTCTCACCGTTGTAGTCCCTTGCATTGACATCGGCCTTGTTTGCCAAAAGTAGTTCCGCGACCTCCCTGTTCCCCCTGAATGCCGTCAAGTGCAAAGGTGTCCAGCCGTTTCTGTCCTTTGCATCGACTTCGGCCTTGCTGGCCAGCAGCAATTCCGCCATTTCCATGTAGCCCTCAGATGCCGCCTTGTGCAAAGGCGTCTCGTCATGGTCCTCCTGGGCATTGACCTCAGCTTTGCTGGCCAGCAACAATTCTGCCATGTCTTTGTTGCCCTTAGAGACCGCCCAATGCAAAGGCGTCTCGCCATAATGTTTGTTGTCTTTACTGAAAACCAGATAAGGATTATCTTTGAGCAGTGCCTTGAGCTTTCCCAAGTCACCATCGCGCGCCACCATATGAAGTTTGCCCTTCAGTTCATCATCCCAATAAGGCTCCTTGCCGCACTTCGCGCACCTGTATCCATCCCAATTGTGCGCGTTCGGCCTAGTCTTGCCACACTCGGAACACTTTTCGCAGTCCTTCCTCCAGTCGTGGGCCTTGTCGCGAGTCTTGCCGCACTTGGAACATTTGCAACCGACCCAGGCGTGCTCGTTCTCTCGGCCAGCACCGCAACGACTGCATTTCTCGCAGTTCTTTCCCCAGTCATGCCCTTCCGCACGAGTCTTTCCGCACTTCAGGCATATGCAGCCGTTCCATAGGTGGAATCCAATAATGCACGATCTGCTCATTCTGTGTGCTTTTCCTGATTATGTAATTACTTACCCAACCACCATGAAATTCTGCGTCGCCCTGCTTTTTTTGCGGTGCGGACTTCTGAGTAGGAAACGTCCCGCTGTTGTCGGTCACTCCGCCATAAACCGCCAAAGGTCTTGGATTTCCGCCGCCATCTCCTCATCAGAACCTGCGTATAGGCGAATTTCATTGCGTAGCAGCCGATGGTAGGCACGGCGGGCGGTCAGCACCTGATTGGAAACGTCCTTCTCGCTCAAACCGTATTTCGCAGCAAGTGTTCGAAGTGAGGGTGCCTCCGTGCCATCCAATACAGGCTCGATTATCCGCAGCCGGAGTAGATCGAAATGCGTCTGCTTGCCGGTGGCGAGGCATTCGTCTTCCAACGCCTTCAAAACTCGCACAACCAATTCCCGAAGCCACGTACGATGAAACACTTCGTCTGGCGTCTCTGTGTCTTTGGGCACAGCGACAGGTCCGTTTTGAGTGGACAGCTCATGAATCGATACGAATCCACCCTCAGGTTGGCGCTTCTTGGCTCTCCCATACCGGTCAGCATTCGCCAAGAAATACTGTAATGACTTTAACAGGAGATTGCGAAAGCGTCCGCGGGCAGGATCGGCCTTGGTGAACAAATCCCGGCTGAGAGCCGTGATGAAGAATTCTTGAACCAAGTCCTTGGCTTGTTCGTCCTCGTAACCGCGCCGTCGCACAAAGCAGTAAACCGGCTTCCAATACCGCCGGATTAGGAAATCAAGGATCGCTGTTCGCTCTCCACTGTCGCCCTCTCGCAAAGCTTCCAGCTTGCTCCAAAGAGTGATCGGAAAGGCTCCTTGGCCCTCACCCGCTTTCTCACCTGTGTGTCGGTCAGTAGAATTAGGGGTTCTCATTGGAACGATCGAAACTCGCGTCCTTCCTTATACGAATCCTGACCGTTTCTGTCGATGGCTTTTGAATACCTGACACAAAGAAGCAACACCCGTGCAGCCTAGAAGAGAAACTTGGTTAGTACAAGGTGAGGGCAAATGACACTGAAAACACCAAGCCAAAACCACAAATTAGGAGAGAACATGAAAAGCCAAATACCAAAGACACTGAGCAAGGCCTTGTGCCTAGCTGCAATCGCGATCATTCCACCTCTGACCGGCTGTGCGACATCGCACACAACTGCCGCGCTGTATCAACCGGGATGGGCCACGGGGCCATATCCGTCGATTAAGCCGATCACAGTCTACCAACCCACGATGCACTATTATGGCTACGGCGTCGGGGCGTTACAGGCGGGTCTGATGAATCGACTCCATTGATTCGAAAGTCGCGGCACTACGAGGGATCCCGGGCATCAGCAGTTTGTTGTGAACTCAAATAAACCGGCTTCGGGCGCGGTTTTCACGATTTGAAGGAACTCGTGCGTCTAGCGCGCATGGAGGGCCGGATGGCGAAACATTGAGTCAGAATCGCGAGTTAAGTAACCAGGTTGTGACGTAATACTGAAGCAAACACTAAAAGCAACAAACTGGTTCCGATTTACTAAACCAGCAGAAGCGAAAAGGCGGCGCGAGTCGCTGGACGAATGCATCATGAGTAAACACTGGACAACCGTGCTTGAGCAGGTGCAACGAAGATGCGAGTTGGAGGCTTCAGAAATGCGCTGTGCTCGACACCAGAGAAACGCACGGGTCATGTTGGATGGGGAAGACTTTGACGATATTACCATCGAAGTCTTCACCTGCTGCGATGAATTTCGCAAACGCGTCGAGAGCGCCTTGCACGTCACAATGTCAGATCGACGAAATTGGGATTCGGCTTGTCCCCAAGTCACCGGCGAGGTGCACTCTGACCCAATTTGCGGGGTGAGTCATGGTCAATCCAGTTACAGTGGCCAGTATGAGCCAAGATAAATCAGAAACAATCAGTCCCCAACGTAACCATCGGGCTCATCGAAGTGACAATTCACTCCCTCGGTTGGTCGTGTACCTCCGACCGATGGAGGCGCAGGCTTTTCGCAGCTTCTTCAACCACGTGGACTCTTCGTGAAGGTTTCCATTTGCCTGAGTCTTGGGAAACAGATCAAGCGGTGCGACGCCCAACACCTCTGCGATATACAGCAACTGGTAGTCGTAAACGTGGACCATCTGGGCTTCGATGCGGGCCACTGCCACCCGGCTTTTGTTGAGGCCGGCGCTTTGCAGTTCTTTTGCCAGTCGGTTCTGTGTCCAGTGTTTTTCCATGCGGATTGTTCGAATCCGCTGCCCGACAAGGTTGAGGTTTTTCGCCGCCCCGTTGTGGAGGCTGGAATGTCGCGGTGGAAGGATCTTCCGTAGTAGGTTGCTGAAAAAGCCGTGTTTTGTAAGATCACTCTTTGTTTTCATTGGGGTCCTCGCATGTTTTGATTTCCTAAACGCGTCTTTCAGCCGGCTGTTTGAAATGGCCTGAATCACGCTAATGTACCGTTGCCCTGTGACTGTGTTGTACCCGGTGTCGCACCGCTCTCCCCACCTTCTCAGAAACAGCCTCCTCGATGTCGCTGGGCGAGTTTGCGTCGAGCTTGTTGGATGCCTGATTCCGGGTCAGGTCCAGTGCCTTCACGATCTCTTCCTGCCGCTCGGTCAGGCTTTTCAACTTGGCCTCGTGCTCGAATGGCTCGCCCACCTTCCCTTCCAATTCCGCCATTCGTTTCCTGGACTCCGCAACGTCCTTCTCGGTCTGAGCCAACTTCTGGTCGAGGGACTGCACGGCGTGTTCCAGCGAACGCGTCGTTCCGTGGGCGCTGTCGGAAATGCTCGCCGAGTACAGATTCCCGCCCTTGAGGACGAGTTCGGTGTGCTCAAACGCGCTGGCACGAAGAACCACCGTGAACCCGGCCAGTTCACCGACCATGTACTCTTTCCCTGAACCCCGGAGTTGCTGAGCGCGGCGATTGATCAACTCCCCGGCGATTCCACGATCTGTGTAGTCCGTTCCCTCGATACGGATTTGGAACGCGTCGCCCTGTGTCGGCTGCCGGGCCGCAATGTCCTTGTGGAGGTTCTGAATCCGGCCGGTGAGAATCTCTACCTCCTCGTGTGTTCGTCGGATCGTGTTCCGAATGCGGTACTGCGTCTCGTGGTGCTGGGCTCGTAATCGGCTGAGACGGCCCAATTCGGCGTCGATGTGGGCCTTCTCGATGACGAGTGGATTCCCCGACGCGATAGCCTTGACCTCGGCGTACGTGAGTGCCGCGCCGTCGATGTCCTCGATATGGCGCAGGTCACTGCGGCCGGTCATGACCTGGTGAATGAATTTGGCTTTCGTTTCGAGCGTCTGCCACATGTATGCGTCGAAACTGCCTTCGGTGACATAGCGGTAGATTTGAACCTCGGCGTTGCGATTGCCCTGCCGGAGAATTCGTCCCTCACGCTGCTCCACGTCCGCCGGACGCCACGGCGCATCGAGGTGATGCAACGCAACCAACCGCTCCTGCACATTTGTTCCGGACCCCATCTTCTGCGTGCTGCCCATCAAGATGCGGACTTTGCCGGCGCGAACATCCTTGAAAAGCGCGAGCTTGGCTGCGTCGCTATCGTAATCCTGAATGAAGGCGATTTCGGCAGCGGGCACGCCGGCAATGACCAGTTTACCTTTCACGTCGTCGTACACCGAGAACCCTGAATCTTTCGGCGTGGACAAATCGCAGAAGACGAGCTGCGTCAGTCGGTCAGCCTTCGTCTCCTGCCAGATGCGAAAGATTTCGTGAACTGCAAGGTTGGCCTTGCTTTCGGGCTGATCGCGCGCACTCGAATCAACCAACCGCAAGTCCAGTGCGGCCTTGCGGCCCTCGGTGGTGATCTTGAGCATGTTGTCCACGCGTGGATCGACACGCCCTTTGCGCAACTTTTCCGCTCTCTCTGCCAGACCGGAAACGAGCGCCTTCAGTTCGGGCGTGGATGGCGCGCGGATGATCGTCGCTTTCCCGTTCCGCAGTGCGGGCGTGGGCAGCTTTAACATTTCCGCAGTGCGAATATCCGCAACCTGCCGGAACTGCTGCATCAGCTCGGGAACGTTCACGAACCGCGCGAACCTCGTGTTCAGCCGGTAGCCCGCGCCGTCCGGGGCCAACTCCATCGCCGTCACCGGCTCGCCAAACGTTGCCGCCCATGAATCGAAGTGCTGTACCCGCAATTTCGTCAGCGCGGCCATTTGCAAATACCGCTGCATGGTGAACATCTCCGCCATGCTGTTGGAGATAGGGGTACCGGTCGCGAACACCACGCCGCCTCCCCCGTTCACCTGCTGGATGTACCGGGTCTTGAGGAACAAATCGAAGGCCCGCTCCGAGGCTGTCTGCGGCAAGCCCGCGATTCGGGTCATCTTGCTGACGTAAAAGAGATTCTTGAAGTACTGGGCTTCATCAATAAACAGCCGGTCTACGCCCAGTTCCTCGAACGTCAGCGTGTTGTCCTTCTTCCCCTCGGCCAGCAGGAGCTTCAGCCGGGTCTCCAGTCGCTTCTTCGCACGCTCCAGGTCTTTGACAATCCGCCGATCGTTCTTACCCGTGCGCTGTTCGCGGATGGCCACTTCCAAATCCTGGAGTTGCTCGCGGAAGAATGCCTTCTTGGTTTCATCCGATAGCGGGATTCTCTCGAAGCCCGAATGCGTGACAATGACCGCGTCCCAGTTCCCGGTGGCGATGCGGCTCATTAACTGCCGCCGTTTGCTCGCCTCGAAGTCCTCCTTACCAGCCACGAGGATGTTTGCGCCTGGATACAGCATGAGCAGTTCGGAAGAGAACTGGCCGAGCATGTGATTCGGCACGACAAACAAGGGCTTGCGGGCCAACCCCAGCCGCTTCAACTCCATCCCGGCCGCAACCATCGTGTACGTCTTGCCGGCTCCCACCACGTGGCCCAAGAGTGTGTTGGGAGTTTGCAGGATTCGCCAGACGCCCGCTTTCTGGTGTGGGTGCAACACCACGACCTGGCTCACGCCGGGCAAGGTCAAATGATCACCGCTGAACGTCCGCAACCGAACATTGTTGAATTCGTCGTTGTATTTCCTCACCAGCCGCTCGCGGCGCTCGTCGTCCTGCCAAATCCATTCCTTGAACCGCTCCTTGATCTTCTGCTGCTTCTCCCGCGCTCCTTCGGTCGCTTCAGGATTCACAACGAGTTTGTCCGACTTGGGTTCTTTGTCGTAGATCGTCGGGGTACGCAGATTCAGCGCGTCTTGGATCAGGTCGAGCGCGCCGGCGCGATCCGTGCCCCATTCGGTGGTGTTGGCAACGGTGCGTCTGGCGAAGTAGTCGCCACTGACAACCCAGGTGCCGATGGCGTGCGAATGGCTGACTTCAATGCCAGTCGGGCTGATCAATTCCTGACAGAACCGCTCGATGTCCGCCGCCGGAACCCACGATGCGCCCAGGCGCACATCAATCTCGGTGGCCGACAGGTCCTCCGGCTGGACAGCCTTGAGCGCCTCGACGTTCTCTTTGAAGCGCGGGTCGGTGATGCTCGCAGCCTCTGCGACCTCCAGCTTCTCGCGGACGTTGCCGGACAGATATTGATCGTCGGTCTCCCAGTCGTTCGACTGCGGGTTGAGGAAAATTGTCCCTCTCAGGTCCGGCAAGAATTCGTCTTCGGAGCGACCGAGCAAGGCGCTCATATGGTCGAGGTCAACGCGGCCCTTTTCGTTTAACGAAACGATCAGGGCTTCCTTCGGCAGTTCGACCGACTCGATGGGTTTCTGATACTGAATCGTTCGCTCGCGGAAGATCGCCGTTTTCTTGGCTCGCTTCGTCTCCTCGTCGTAAACCTCCAGTGACAGGAGCAACGGCAGGTCGGGGTCGCCATCAAACGCGCGCGTGTTCGCATGGTTTGAAATCGGACCGAACCGTGAGACGAAGGAATCGTAAGTCTGGTTGAGTTTCTCTCTCGCAGCGACAATGGTTGCCTCGTCACTGCCATCGAGTTGGCTGCGGAGACATTTCCGCACGGCGTCACGAACCCGAATCAGCCGTCTGACTCGCACCTTGGTTTCCGCCGGCAGCCCCGGCAGCGTCTTCAATGAGTCGCCGATTCGGACGGCGACCTCGTCGTGAACCATCACGAAGGCGTTGGGTTTAACGTAATCTGGGGCGGGAAACGATTGATCGAGAGACGGGGGAGCCACGGCCCGTTTCTGGGCGCGATAGATGTCTTGCGGCAGGTTGCTGACCGCTTCGTCCAACGCCTCGGCCAAATCCCGGCCATCGCTGACCAGCGTAGGTTCGTTGTCGCGGTACATGCTGCCCGATAACTCCATCTTGCCGAGCATCATCTGCGGGCGCTGAATATAGTATTCGTTGATGTAGATCGTCTCGCCCTTGGCGTTGACGTGCTCCGCTGTCTCCTTCCACCCCGGACCCGACGGGGTTTCGCCGGGATTCAGCTTGCGCAACATCACGATGTCGGTGGTTACCTCGGTGTTGGCGTTGCGCTTGAAGGCGTCGTTGGGCAGTCGGACTGCCCCAACGAGGTTGGCCCGTTGCGCCAGGTATTCGCGCAGCGTGGAGTCCTCCTTGTCGAGCGTGCCTTTGGACGTGATGAACAGAAGCAGCCCGCCCGGGCGCACCTTCTCCAAGGCGGCGGCGAAGAAGTAATCGTGGATCGGAAATTTGAAAACGTTGAACCGTGGGTCAAACGGCTGATAGTCACCGAACGGGATGTTGGAAACTGCCGCGTCGTAGAACCCGTCGGCCAGACGAGTCTCCTCGAATGGCTGGTGGCGAATGTCGGCATCTGGGTAAAGCGCCTTCGCGATGCGGGCGGTCAGTTGGTCAATCTCGATCCCGGTGATAGTCGAGTGGGCGTGCATCTCTTCCGGCATCAGCCCGATAAAGTGGCCCAGCCCGCAGGCAGGCTCCAGAATGCGCCCATCCTTGAAGTCGAAACGCGCGAGGGCAGCGTACATCCGCCGAACGATGACCGGCGACGTGTAGTGGGCGTTGAGTGTTGACGCGCGGGCGGACGTGTGTTCCTCGTCCGTCAGAAGTTTGGATAGTTCGACCTGCTCCTTGAACCATTCCCGCGAGTTGACATCGAAGACCTGCGGCAACCCGCCCCAACCAACGTACCGCACGAGGACCGCCTTTTCGTCGTCAGAGGCAGGACGTTTTTCGGATTCGAGGCGGCGCAGGAGCTTGATCGCCTCGACGTTGGCGCGGAACTTCTGCTTGAGCGACCCCTCGCCGAGGCGGTCGCGGTCCGTAATCCGGTAGTTGGCTTGGTTACGCGGCGGGCCTAATCGTTCTCGGGCGGCAGGAGGATGTACTTCTCCCTGACCATTTCCCAAGCCTGGTCGTGGGCCTGCCGTGGCGTCAGCCGCTGCTGGATCAGGTGCCGGCGAATCGCGTCCATTTCGTCCTTGGTCTTCCGCTCGGCCTCCAGCAACATCTGCTGGAGCGTGCCCGTCCGCTCCATTTCCGCCACCATGCGTGGACGGTGCTCCCGCCAGTGTTTCTCTGCCATCAATCCGTATTGAGTCAACGTGGTCATGTTCATTCCCATTACGACCAAACAGGTCGAGCTGATCGCTTTGCTGCCCCTTTGACCGCTTGAGAGCCATATGAGCTTAAATCCAACATGCCGAGCCTTCCACGCAAAAAGCACTGGCTGCTGCGGGGGATTTAGCCATAAAAGGCCTTCTCATGTTGTTCCCATTTGGGAACAAAATGATGGGTGTGGTTATCGCGCAGTGAGACTGCTCCAGCGTGAAACCTTAGGAGCCAGAGCCGTTGGCGGAGCGAGCACGGTCAAGGTGGAGCGCAGGCACGAGCAATACCTTGACGGCGCACAGCGAGCCGTACAATCGAGAGGCGATTCACGCAAGGCACACTGAATATTCATGCGTGAATGCGCTGCGAGGATTGTGGCTTTAGTGAGCGATATGGCCACGCCGAGCATTCAAGTGGCGACATCGCGAGCGTTTCGGGTAGCCCGGGGGCCAAGAAAAATCTTGGAACTTCGCCGGCGGGGGCGACGAACGCGAGGGGCGAACGTCTCTACATGAAGAATCGGAATTGATAGGTATCCGAAAGGAGCCGTGGCATTCGCTTGATGACTTGCGCCAGAACTTGCGCGTACGCCATCGTTACCGGAAGTCGATCGTAAAGCGAGTCGTTGTTCCAATTCATCTTTGAAAGACCAAGAACTGCGTCGCACGGCTCATCCCAGGCACCGTGTCCCGCAAAACGCTTCAATTGCAGTGGTTCGGGAATGCCTTTCCCTTCTTTGTAAAAGTTTCTGCCATCAAGCGCGGCTTTCGGTGCATTCCCTTGTGTCCACAGCAACACCGTTCGCCCGTCAAGCGGCAGGTAAGTCCCACGTTCACAAGGGAACGCGGCGGCTGTGCCTTTGATAGTGTCAGGCGATCTTGGTGGATCGATTAACACACCACGCCAACCGGCGTCCTGTTGGACTTGGATCAATTCGACATCTGCGACTCGAAGAGCATCGAAGCAACCATCAACTTCCTCCGGCTTAAACTCGGTGGACTTGTGTACAACGATCTTTTTTGGCGTCCGCCCCACATGCCGCCGTTGGTAAAGCGCAAGGCTCCGCGCCATTACACGACGCATATCAGCACGGCTAAGGTATGGGTTATCTCTCTCGACATGAACATCCGCTGTGTCGTATGCCACAAATTCCAGACCCGCTCCGTCGGCATCAAAGACCTGACTGCAACAGGTAACGAAGCGCGGAGAGCTCGACTCCACTTGGCGTAACGCATAACTCAACCCAATGTAAGCTGTCTCATCCCCGGCGTTGGCGAGTTTCCATGGAACACCACCGGCCTTCGTATAGAGCGCGATGCTAAGTCGCCACATCACGCTGCATCGGCAAAAATACGCCAAAGCGCGGTCTTCGTTTATCACCTGCGTGGGGATGCCATGCACCGCTGCGATCCCCTTTATATAATCGTGCAGATTGAAGTCATCCCCTTCAGGGCCGAAAAACCCATGTTGCCAGCGATCTGGCAAATAGATGGCAACAATATCGAATTGGTTGCGTTTGCTCTCGACAACTGAAAGCGCCCGCGCCAGTTCTTCCGCAAGCAGGACGTGCGGCGTCGTGCTGGCTGCAACTTGCTCGTCAAGTTCACGTGGAAATTCGAATACAACTTCAGATCGGACGATGTTGACACCGAAAATGCGCGAGAATCCCAAGTATTCGGGCAAGTAATTCCTCCGCTCTCGCGGTCTATGGCGCTGTCCAAATTCCAAAAAAAGGCGGTCGAGTTCACGCAGACCTGCATGTGGCGAAATCACCGCAATTCTAATTGGATTAAGAACGCTGTTTACAGTCGAGCGACTGTACGGGCCGAATTGCGTCAAGCCAAGCAGCGGGTGTGGGGAACGATCCTCCTTCCGATCTGGATGGAATAGAAGATCTGGCTCAATGATTCGACAGTGCGGTGGAAAAATTGGCGTTGGGGCTTTCATCGTCGTGTGAGCCGTCGCGAGAAGCCTGTTGTGTCACCGATTTCAAACGTGGCGTCGATGCCGGCCGTGATACCGTAAGCACATATAGTTGCGATCGGTTGTTTATCGGAAATTATCTCACACCACGCAGAAAGGAGATCGTTCCATTGGCGGTTATACCGCGCTGCTTGACGCTCGCGCTGAAACTCGCGCACAATTGTTTTTTCGGCGGGCAATGGTTTCGCCGTCCATACCATTGGCTCGATCACTAGCCAAAGCCTGCCAAGACGATAAGCCAAATGGATCTCGATTGCCTCGCTCCACGCCACGTTCGTGCCTGCAATAGTGCCGGAAATGCCTTTCAGCACTGCCATTAGCGGCATGTACGCTTTTGGATTCGTGTTTGTCGGATCGACGCGAAGGACGCGTTGCCCTCGTCTTCGTTCGCCCAGAAGGCTTCTCTCACGACCGAGTGCTTGAATCAGTGCATCATAGATCAGACCAGCTTCGATTGAGTCATAACAGAGCCGTCGGGCCTCGATTGTATACAAATCTGTGGCGGTAATTTTGTGGCTTGCGAACGCTTTCTCGACTTCCGCATCACTCCCGAAAAGCAAGACACCGGCTTTGCGTCGCGTGCCAATGAGTTGCGCGCCGGTGCGTTCGATGGCACCCGTCACTTCCTTAACCCCACCGATTTCACATGTCACAAGTCTGCACACGCTGGGGAATTTGGTTATCTCAACTGCATTAAGACGAATGACCGGCCACCCGCCTTTCTCTTGGGGAAGCGGGACATCGGTGAGTCGCTTTGATTTACTGTCGAGAAACTCGACGTCTTCTTGGGGTAGTTCAGGGAACTGAGCAACGATGTCGGCGAGTAATTCGTCAAAGGTCTCTACTTTCACGATATGCGCCTCGACGCCTGCCAACCGGGCTTTATCAATCAGTGATCTTGCGTGGTGAAATGGTTCGCTACGACTGAACCAGAAAAGACCCGAGGGGTAACCCCTGCCTCCATCAATGGCTTCTTCTAGCGCAGCCATCACCGAACGATCTCGCCCGCTGTAGCCGGTAATGATCAAGCCGTGCTGCTTGCATGCCCCTACTAGTTCGCGACGCAGTTGAGCGTCCTGCGCCTGGAGTTCCTCGGAGGTGTTTTTGAGGCGTCGCGACTGAAAGTCGCCGTGGAGCTTTCCCAAAACAGGGCCGCGTCCTTCTTGCAACGCCTCACGCATAAGATGTGGCGAATCGAGAGTCGATACAATCAGCTGGCTGGTGGTCTTGAGGACGGTGGCAGCAGCATCTTCCACATTGCGCTCGAAATTGGTTGTCCAGACTACTCGCACCTTGCCAAGCTTCATCAGAACTGCAAGCGCCAAGAATCCATAGGACGGAGTTGTCTTAGTGATCATCTGATCGATATAGCGCCGCCGATCAGTCTCATCGGGAAACACAAGGGAGAAATAGTGCGAGTACTCTTCATCCGACCCGGATGCAGGACAATCTTTACGGCTATCGAGGTACCGTTGAATCTTTACACGCACACTGGGACTCGTGATGTCTTCACATGCGCGCAGCGAAACGCGTTGCTCAGCGCAATAGAGGCGGCGCTTGAAATCCCAAATCATGTCGCTTGCGGTTGGAACGCCAGAAGCCGCTGAAGCCCCTGCACCAAGGAACCAATTCATGTTTGGTGCACGGAGTGGAAATACGCGTAAGAACTCGGCAGAAGTCATCGTGTCGCCCGATCACCTGCGCGATGGTGGATGGCGTCGCGTAACCACGTGAGTCTGTCGCCAAGTTGCAGGTGGTTCATGCCCTAGTAGTGTAGCGGCTGGGAGATGCTTCGACAAGCGCAGCATAACAGTAGAATTGGAACTGCGATGAAACACTTGCGATGTGGCCGCGAGAATCTACGTCTCGAAGCGGCGACATCGTGGCAGAGTTTGATAGCAGGGGCCAAAGCCAAAGTCTTTGGGGTTTTGCAGCAGAGCAGAGCGAAGCGGGCCGGAGCGAAAAACCCCAAAGTCTTTGGCGGCCCGCATGGGCAGTGTCGACTGAACTGTCAGGAGATCTGGAATGCCCGGTAGTATGGCGTATACGGTTCAATATCTCGGGAAGCGATGTGGCCGCGCGTGATGTGCAAGCGGTGACATCGGCAGCGAATCAGATAGCCTGTGCCAGGACAAAGTCTCGGAGCTTTGCGGGCGGCGGCACGGGGCAAAGGGGCAAGCCGAAGCGGCAAAGTCCGAGTCTTTGAATGGCCTATAGAAGAATAAGGGACGACCCACCGGAAACATATTGACCCCTAATGCTTACAGGCGTACAAGCTTGGTCATCACCCGGTGGGGCTTGATTCTACAGCCTGCGAGACGCCATGTCACTGTGAGGGTGGGAACTTGGTTAGGCGAGGCGGTAAGCATACGTGGACGCGCATCAGCAATGAGCATCGACTCTCGATTTAGCCGTTGTGGGTGGGCCCTTTGTATCGTGCTCGGTTTTGCGAATTCGCTATTTGGACAGACGCTTCCGCCACCGACATTGGTTTCGCCGGGGACAAGTAGCGCCCCGGGTCAAGCACTCTCGACAACGACCCCCACGTTTCAATGGCAACCGGTAACAGGTGCAAATGGGTACGCCCTCTATATAAGCCAATTCAACGGCTCTACATATACTCTGATCTTCGATTCCAGCGCGATCGGCGGGCCGCTCGGTGGAACGTCATACCTCTTGCCAGGTGGGCAATTGCAGAACGGTAGTCAGTACCGCTGGAACATGGCGACCCACAATAGCGGTGGCTACGGTAGCCCAAACACAAGCCGCCTGTATGTCTATGTAAGTTTGCCGGCGCCAACAGTTCAGACATTTGCCCCAACCTTTATTACGGGCACGTCGGCGCAAATGAACGGGAGCGTTAATCCAAATGGACAGAGTACTAGCGCGACCTTCCAATACGGAACCACTACCAGTTATGGAAGCGCCGCAACGCCCATACTCTACGGATCGGGAATAACGACGGCCCAAGGGATTCAAGCTAGCCTCACGGGACTCACACCTAGCACAACGTATCACTATCGTACAATGGCATGGAGTAGCGGTGGCACAAACTACGGGAACGACGCATCGTTCCAAACTACCGGGCAGGCGATACCTACGGTGCAAACACTAGCGGCCAGCGCGGTCACGGCCTCGTCGGCGCAGTTGAATGGAAGTGTCAACCCAAACGGTGCCAGCACGAGTGCCTACTTTGAATACGGGATATCGACCAGTTACGGTGCCGCGACAGTTGCGAGTGGCGTCGGCAGTGGCACAACAGCACTGAATTTCCAAACAACCATCAGTGGTCTCGGCTCGCCGGGCACCGTGTTTCACTACCGAATCGTCGCATACAATAGCGGTGGCACAAACTACGGAAACGACGTGACGTTCCAAACTACCGCCCAATCGGCACCGACAGTTCAAACCTTCTCCCCCAGTTATGTCACTGCAAATTCTGCGCAATTAAATGGCTATATTAATCCAAACGGTTCTAGTGCTACGGCGTATTTTCAATATGGAACGACAATCAGTTACGGGAGTATGACAACACCAGGGATTTTCAGCACTCCTCAATATATTGGTTTTCCAATTGACGGACTTCCATCCGGCACCGAGTACCACTACCGGCTCGTCGCCCCGAACGGCGGCGCACCTGTCTACGGATATGACGCCAGCTTCACCACTGCTTCTGGTCAAGCAAGCCTGAGCGTTACGCCTAGCATCCTAGTATTTCCTACAATTCACGTGGGGCAAACCGCCGATCGGACGTTTACGGTCTCCAACATAGGAAATGCGACCTTCTCAGGTACTGCAACTGTGGGTGCGCCATTCAACGTGGTGAGCGGCGGTGCTTACACATTGCCCCGGGGACAATCCCAGAAAGTGACAGTGCGGTACGCACCAACGGCAGTGGAGAACGATGAGGCCTACGTCACCTTTACCGGCGGTGGCGGCCAAACACGGCAAGTATCGGGCTCTGCCTTCAGTGATCCTACTCCAACGAGCGGCTCGATTGCCGGCATCGTGACACGCGCTGACAACCATACACCGGTGGATGGGGTTGGAATTACCGTGCTCATACCGGGAGGGAATCTCTTCAACGGTCCAAGCACGCTTTCAGGCCCTATCGGTGGGCAAGCAGGCAGCTATGTGATTTCCGGGTTGGCTCCCGGCACGCAGTATTCAGTTATCGCGACGCCAGCCGACCAATCTCTCTACTTGGCGGAATTGGATGGGGTGTCTGTTGTGGGGGGACAGGTGACCACCCGCAATATTGCTCTCACGCCTGTTCCAACTCAAAATCAGCCGCCCAGCGCGACACCGGCGAATACACCAGTGGTTTTGGTGCGTGGATTTGGTCCAGATAAAGATTGGGGCTCCGGCGAAAGTGGTTATTGGGCAAGTACGCGATCAGCGCTACAAGAGGGAGGTTTCCCGAATGTGTGGGACTGTAATCAACCGGAGGTGAATATCTTTAGCGATGAAGGCCACGTGATTAATGGCGAAATGGGAATAGACGACAACGCTATCCAACTCAGGCTTTACCTTGAGCAAAAGTCAATCCAATACGAAAGAACGCACGGGTATTACCCTCCGCAAATTGACGTTGTCGCCCACAGTATGGGGGGGCTGATTACCCGAGAAGTAGTTGGTAGTGATGATCGTCTTTCCTTCTATGATTCCGCGCTCAACCAAGGATTCACAGTAAAGTTTGGGAAAGTCATTATGCTGGCGACTCCCCAGTGTGGAACTATAGTAGCCGACGCCAGCTTGGGAACAATCCCGCTTGATGGGATACGAGACATTGGCCCAGAGCTTGGCGATCTTTTGAAGAACACATGGGGATCAACCCATGACTTGAGCCGTTCCTTTGTGCGGAATACCTTTAACAGTAAATACAGGAACTGGCCATCAAGCGTGTACCTATACCTATTTTCTGCGAGCGGCCCAAACGCCTATTCTGACCGAGACCTGATCGCTGGATACACTTTCATAAACGCATACAACGCCCTTCTTCCTCCTGATGAAACCGGGAATGATGGTTGTGTCACAATAGCCAGCGCGGCGGGTGTCTATTGGCAGTGGGGAGCTAACTTTCCGTTTCTCCGAAGCTATACGAGCGTCAACCTGAATGCCATTCAAAGTGTCACTGATTGGCTAATCGCGGGACAGGCACTTGATCATCGTAGTCTTCTGACGAACGTGTATGTGGCCAATTGGGTGGTGAACACTCTCGCGAATCCAAACCCGACGGCCACCAATTTTCAGACTCCAAAGATCGCAGCAGCAGCAAGCGCCGGCGGAACGCCGCTAAGGACCATGGCCTCTACTTCGTCGTTATTACCGATGCAGGAAATCGAGTCGGTGGGGGGAATATTGCTACCAGGCACCTCCGTTGTCGCGCGCATTGTTTCGGACGCAAGCAGCACCCTCAAGTTCCAGGTATTCGGAAACGACACAAACATTGTCTTTCACCTCACCGACCCATCCGGGACGACGATAGATACAAATAGTCCCCTCTCGAATCCAAATGTGCAATACTCGACATCTGTAAGTACGGGCAATCTACTGGTCGCCTCCTACCAAATCAGCGAAGCGACAAACGGTGTATGGTATACTATACTGGACGGCAGCAGTGTGACCTCAACACAAGCCGCTTACAGCTTGATGGTGTTCGGAGACTCTAGCGTGGGACTACTCCCGCAGACAGGCACTTTTTTCAACCAGGGACAGGATGCGGTTGTATCGTGCCTGCTGGCAGACCTCAGTACCAATCCGTTTGTCTCAGTTCAAAACGCATCTGTCACGGCGGGCGTTTATCTGCCGGATGGTTCGACGAACAATCTGACGTTGTTTGACGATGGCTGGCATAACGATGGCGCTCCGAATGACGCAGTTTATGCGACCGTGCTGGCGAATGTACGGCAGGCGGGTGACTATTCGGTATTCTATCGCGCCTCCGGCACGAATAACCAGGGGCAGGCATTGCAGCGCGTAGCCAGCAGCACGTTCAGCGTATCCAGCGGGGATGCCAACATTTTGGGCGATCCGATATACGAAACAATCGATACCAACGGGGACGGAGCCGCAGACTTTCTCACCATCAAGTGCTGGGTGAACCCAAAGGTCGCAGGAACCTACATCATCTCCGGCGATTTGGTGGACTCCACTGAAACATTGCGATTCTCGCAGTCGGCACAGTTTACCTCAGACGGCAGCGGGCCGATGCAAGTAACACTGATTTTCGATCTTGCCCAGATTCGCGCAGCGGGCGGACAGGGAGCTTTACACGTCGAGAACCTGCAATTGTTCGAAGTCACAGGAGCTGGGACAGCGTGGCTCGATACATACCGAGGTTCGTCAATCGCATATATTGCGTCGGGAGATCCGCTTTTCATTGCATGGCTCGCTTCATTCAACCTGCCGACAGATGGAAGCGCCGATTACGCCGATTCAGATGGCGACGGTATGAATAACATGCAGGAGTATTTGGCGGGCACTGACCCCACGAATCCGAACTCAGTGCTGAAGATCACGGCGATCCAGTGCGTTGGCGCGGATGTGCAGGTGTTCTTCACGTCCGTCAATGGGAAGTACTACTCGTTAGCGCGCTGCGATTCCATGGGCGGCACGTGGACTAGTATTGTGACCAACATCCCCGGCACCGGTGGCGTGCGCTGGGTCAAGGATGTAGGTGGCGCCACGCGGGGAGATGCGTTCTACCGGATTCAATTGAGCCAGCTGACCAACGCGCCAGCGGCGGATAGCGTTGGGGATGGAATTGCCGATGTTTGGCGCGCGCAGTACTTTCCGAGTGTTGATCCCATTGGGGCAACCACAAACAATCTGTCCTGCGCGACGTGCGATGCCGACGGCACGGGTCAGAACAATCTCTTCAAATACGTGACGGGTCTGGACCCGACCAATCCGGTTTCGGTATTCGTCCTCAACATCGAGCGCACACCCAACCAGCCACACTGGCAGACGTTGGTTTTCAATCCGGTTGTTGGAGGCCGCACGTACACACCACAATTCAGCACCGATTTAGTTAGTGGTGTCTGGATGCCGCTCACAACGTATACAAGTCCGGTAACAAACTGCAATCAGATCACGGTTACTGACACAAACCCAATTCCACCACAAGAATTTTATCGCCTCGACATCAGCTCTTCCAATGGGGCAAGTGTGCAAACGCTAGGGTGCGGCTCCTTGGAACTGACTATCGTCCCGGCGGCGGCAGTCACTGCTGGTGCCCAGTGGCAGGTAGATGGTGGCGCTTGGCAAAGCAGCGGGTGGGAGATTTCGGGGCTCAAGGTGGGGCAGCATACAGTTCATTTTAATACGGTCTCAGGTTGGACACAGCCCGGCGACCAGAGCGTGAGCATTCAAGACAACCAAACTGCAACGATTACGGGGACATATGTTCCCAATTACACGGTTCTTTATTCATTTGTCGGGTCCCCGAACGATGGGGCCAATCCATTGGTCGGGTTCGTGCAGGGTAGCGACGGTAGTTTCTACGGGACCACCGTCGCGGGCGGAAGCGCCAATTGCGTGTTCGGATGTGGCACCGTTTTTCGGATCAGTCCCAATGGTACCTACACGAATCTTTACTTCTTTGGTGGCCACCCAGGGGGGGCCTATCCATCTGCCGGGCTAGTGCAAGGATGGGACGGCAATTTCTACGGCACGACCGAAATGGGCGGGATGAACGGCTGCAATTGCGGCATCGTGTTTCGGATTAGTCCCGTCGGCAGCCTGACGAATCTTTACTCCTTTGCCGGCTACCCCACCGATGGATCCGGACCGCTAGCTGTGCTAGTTCAGGGCAGCGATGGGAATTTCTACGGGACGAGTAACCAAGGGGGGACGAGCACCAATTGCTATGGAGGATGCGGCACCGTGTTTCGGATCAGTCCCAACGGTACTTACACGAATCTTTACTCGTTTGGCAGTTCCCCCAGCGATGGGAATTATCCACGGGCCGGGCTAGTGCTCGGCAGTGATGGCAACTTCTACGGGACGACCGCTTCTCCCGGGGCAATCAACGGCAGGGGCACTGTGTTTCGGATCAGTTCCAGCGGCAGCCTGACGAATCTTCACGTCTTTTCTGGCTCCCCCAACGATGGGGGTACGCCCAATGCCGGGTTAGTACAGGGCGGCGACAGCAATTTCTACGGGACGACCTATGACGGCGGCGCGAATTACGAGGGCGCTGTATTTCGGATTGGTTCGAGCGGTACTTACACGAATCTTTACTCCTTTGCCGGCTCCCCCAATGACGGAGCCGAGCCCGAAGCCGGGCTGGTGCAGGGCAGCGACGGCAATTTCTACGGGACGACCTATAGCGGAGGGACCAACGGCAATGGCATCGTATTAAGGATCAGACC
>Ga0265338_10001387_pt1 | contig 39416 bp, 53 predicted proteins | sample 42126metaG_FD_193579 | JGI IMG/M metagenome (GOLD analysis project Ga0265338, IMG submission 193579) | Rhizosphere microbial communities from Carex aquatilis grown in University of Washington, Seatle, WA, United States - 4-21-26 metaG | ecosystem: Host-associated > Plants > Roots > Rhizosphere... | reverse complement strand
GTCCTTTCTGTTTCCAGCACTTCTACTGGCGGGACTCCGATCACTGGCGCAGTGCAATTATTGCCTGGTTCTAACGTCACTCTCACTCAGTCTGGACAGGGAATCACTATCGCTTCATCGGGCGGTGGCGGTGGTACGGCGATCAGCGATGGGCGTCTATTTTGTCCGTCCGAATTATCACCCTGTACGATGGATTCAAGCGCGGGGCAAGTTCACAATCTATCGTCAGCCGCAGTTCATTGTGAAGGATTCACGGGCGGCGTTCCTGGTTCGGCTTCCATCTCAATTAGTAGCGTGAGCTTTTTCACAGAGTTTTCCGCCAGTCAAATAGCCTTTGGATTCTACGATGCTTCCGGGAACTTACTTCGACAGACCATCTCTTTGTCGGTTCCAACGACAGGGCCTTATACCGCAACAATGGCACCTCTAACGTTAACGACTGGAACGAAATATTATGAGTGCGTCGCGCAAAGCTCTAGTACGTTTGCTCTCTATGTCCATGGACCTTACGATTATGAAGTCTTCGCACAGGATCAAAATAGCACCGCTTCGACATACAACCTGTTTATCGCAGGGAATAATTCAACAACAGGGTCTGGCGGTGCGATTGTTATGCCATCTGCTTTCGGATCACGAACAGAACCGGGGCTAAATAATATCTGGATTTGGGCTGGTGGCCTGAACTAATCCGTTGTGCGTCATCGCATACTCATCGCCCTTGCATTCCTTGCAACCACAGCGGCGACTGCCTTAGCGTCAGTCTCTCTCGTATTGACTTATCCTACAGCCGGGGAAAATGTCGGAGGTATTTATCAGAACCCTGGAGGATTAGGAACTGCCTCTAGTACGGGCGGCTCTATTACCAATGTCGATATAGACATTGATAGCGTTTTCTATTCGACCGCCTCTGGAACCTCGAACTGGAATCTGACGATAGATGCTAGATTTCTCACGGTTGGATCTCACACAATCCGCGCACGTGCTACAGATTCAGTGGGAGCCGTAGGCGTATCCTCAACCACGACATTCACCGTCTTCCATGTCACGCCCGTCTGTAATCACACGCTAGTAGGCGGAAATATTTACTGCGAAGCTTCTGCGGCTGATGTGGAAAGCTCAGGGAATAACAGCATGACCTATTCAGCAGGTCATTCGTCTGGTAGCGTCATGTTTGCTTACGCCTTTGGGAATTTCCCCATACAACCACAGGGGCTTCTGCCCAACGATATCACGTCAGGTCAAACACAAATTCAAGTAAACCCGAGCTATATTGGTCTATACCCGACACCGCCATTTTACGCCACTATATCGGACAGGTGTGTTATAGATGGGTGTTCCTATTCTTCCCGCGCTACTGAGAAGATCCACGTAACGACAATGACTCCTACATCCGGTTTTGCTCAACAGGAAACTGGATCAGTTCTTCCTAATTCACCAAGTTATAACAATGGCGCGGCGGGGGTCGGAGCGACACTTACAGCTACCAGTAATGGGGCTTTGGTCATTAATGGCTATAGCGTTCTTGTAAATGATCGAATCGTCGTGAACAATCAGGCTTCGGCGTTCCAGAATGGCGTTTATAAAGAAACCACTTTGGGGACCGGAAGCGTTCCCTATGTGCTGACTCGCTCAACCGACTACAATACCCCTACCCTCATTAATACCGGTCCAGCCATTCCTGCCGAAGTTCCTGGCGGGATCAATTCTCTCTTGGTTCCGACTTCGACCATTACGATTATCGGAACCGATTCACTCAGCTACATGACGACCTATTATGTAATGACTGTCGATCAGCGCGGTGTTGCGGGAAAGCTTTGCGTAGGTGTTTACGATTATCCGGATGCCGAAGTCGTTATTGGCGGTGGAACGCTTTTACCCTGCGGCGGAGCCGCTTCACATATTGCATCATCTATATTTAATTTCTGGGATGTTAATACGCTCCCGGTTAATACGGTGTCAAATGTGGCAGGGGATACCTGGACATTAATAGGACTAGGGTCTTCGGGTCCTGGCGACTATGCTGTTGCGCCAGTAGGTCTTTGGTACGCTAAGGCGGCAACAACGGTATCTACTGACACCATCAATCTAAACGCCCCGAACGACAGCGCTTTCTTGGCTTCGGATTCCTCCATTTACAGCGGTGTTGGAGCACTCTATAACTGGGTGGAAAAAACAGGCGTATCCGGCCCGACGCTTCTTGAACCCTATTCCACGTCAAGCCTTTTCCCTACACTTCCCGGCAACCTCAATGCCGGATTCAGTTCAGGTGCTCCAACGGGTGGCCTCCAAGGATGGCAATTAAGATCAGCGGATACGTCCCGGCCATTCACGGTCAGCATTGATTCATATCCTGTTGCTTCGACAACGACAGAAAACGCGCTGTTTTCATCCAACTCCGAAGGCTATTATGCCTGGGGTGTTTCTTTCCTTCCAGCGAGCACCAACACCGTCAGCGCGGTAATCTATTCAGACCTGGCCGCGAACCTCGTGAACAATCGCGTGTGGATCAAGAACTATCCTCAGTACGGCTTGTCTTGGGACACCAGCGGCCATTGGCCGAACTATCTGGACTGCACCGCATCTTCAAATACGGTGAGTGGTCTTGCGAGTTGCGACTGGCTGGAACTATCAGGACCTTCCACGCTCTCGTTCGGGAACGTTCATGGCACAACGACGACTGTTACTAATGTCAGCTCCGGCACGTACGTTATCCAGGTTACGGCTCATGATGGCGCGGGGAATATAGGTGTCGCCTCACAAACCATCGGCGCGATATCCTGTGATTCCAATGGTGTTCTGACTCCAGGGGATACGAATTTTACGCAGATATTCGGACCCACTATTTGCTTTGGCAGAAACCCTTACGGATTTCAGGACGAACGGCATCTGGCCGCTATGATCATCCGCAACGGGGTCTACAATTCCACGCGAACTGTTTACAGCACCTACACTTTCGCTGACCCCGATTTCGTTCACAACCAAGCCGGGACCATAAGCTACACCTTTAACGGGACAGGCAATGCCATAGGAACGGTAGGAACAACGCTGACAACCGGGATCAGCGCATCTTCGAGTACGATTATTGTCGCATCCACGGCGGCGGCCCTCATAGATCTTTCGAGTTTCCCGACTCGCGTATTTGTGTGGACAGGCGGGTATAACGGCCCCTACGAAGAGGTACGCATCTGCTCAAACACTGGGCTGACGCTGAACGTCTGTTATGACGGAAGAGGAATTTCGGGAAGTGTCGCCGGGCAATCGAGTATTTTACCGGCGCAATCGTGGCCGGTCGGGTCCGTGGTAGGTCAGTACTTGTTTAAGGGATCAGGGACTAATTTCTTGACCGTATTTTCAACAGCGGGAGCGGGCGGCCCGGCGGGACCCCTAAAATACAATGTCGGCACGGCAACGATGACGGCCAATTCAGCGACCATGACAGGAATAGGCACGGCGTGGTCAACGAATGTTTCCGTGGGAGATGCTGTACGTATTGCCGGAACCCATAGCTCATCGACATTTACTTTTGTCGCTTATGTCTCAGCCGTTAATTCGGATACATCTCTCACTCTCAGCAGGGTTTATCCGGCAACCGCAGATACGGCGACAGGGTTAACGTATGCCATCGTTCCATCTTTTGAACGGTATCTCGTTTACAGGTGGCCGCGACCGTCTCCATTCACGGGAACCGGACAAGTCGCTACGTTCCCGACAGGATGCGAAGATGATACCCATTGTTTTTCATTGGCAAGTATCACTGGCGGACGCGATATACCATCCTTGGATGGATCTACCTTTACGGCTCAGAACTATGCTTTTTCGGATGTAAACCTTTATGCAGGATATGCCAACCAAAGCAGTCTAGGCGGGATCAATTTCTATGGAGAAAACTTAGCGTGGATGTCTCTATACGAACGCTCTGGTCTTTCCCTCGCTAAAACCATGGCGGACGAAACGTCTGCGAATTGGCTCATGCACCCGAACTGGGCCGGAGGCATCAGTGTCTCCGGATCAATTCTTTTCCCCGGCGGTGGATTTATTGGATCGACCGCCCATTATCTCGTGTTCGGAACTCCGGCTGTCAGTGAACTTCGTCCGTGGTGGTATGGAGGAATGGGGGTTGCGGCGGCATCTTGCGATGCTTACGATACCAGAGACTCAGGCTATCTGAGTGCCTGGGGTATCCTTGGTGCTCTCTATGACCCAGACACCTCAAGCTCTGCGGCTCCTGGCGGGATACCGTGGCAAACTTATTTCAGAAACCAGTTTGGTCCAGGTGCCGGGACTTTATATGCCCGTGATGTGTCTTGCAAACGAAGTAACGGGGGTGTAGATACAAACTCCTGGGCTACTGGGTTCCTATGGAACCAAAATACACCAGTGACAATGACTAACGGATCTCCGAATGTAACGGGATCAGGGTTTACGTCTGCGCTCTGTCAGGGGGTCGATTCAGGGACCGTAACCATGATTGCAAGCTCTGATGCTGTGACAGCGACCAACGGTACTTTTGCCACCAATGCCGGGTCGATCATGATTAACGGTCGCTATTATCAGTTTCTACGAAAGGACGCGACGCATGGATGGATTTCTGTTTTGTGGCCTGGATCAAGCGGCTCATTTTCCTACATGGACGCACAGCCTTTACTAACAAATGATTCTGCTCCATCGGTAGCTTCTTACGGGCAGAGCAGTACCGATCCGGCCATCAAGAATAATTATCTCTGCATCTACAACAATTCGGGGTCTTTAACCCTAGACAGAAACTTCGTGGGCACGAGCGGAGCAAATTGGCAATTTCTGGACAATCTCTCTGGATATGGTCAGCAAATCTTCATGCTCGGAATCAAAAACACTGGAATGAAATATGCCGGGGCTTTAGATAGCACGCTTGGGACAGGATATACAACTCTTTCCGCGCAGGCCGCGCAATGGGTTCACGACTACGGTATTCAGAATGAAAACACCACGATCAATTACGGACGCATTTATGGGAACTGTGAATCCGGAGGAACTATTTTAGGTGCGACACAAACGATGCAATGGAAAACACCCGGATGTAGTGTCCAATGGAACTCGTCTCTAATTGTGGAAGAAGAACAGCTTTTACAGGAAGCGTTCAGCTCGGCCGGAGTCTGGTATACGAACAATGCGACACCGACGAACAAGGCATACACAGACGGCCTCTATTGCTCGATCTGGTGCAAGACCGGATGGAACGCGCCGGGCGTAACAGACAATCCGGCCTCGGTAGGAAATAATATCGGCGCATCAAATCTCACGGACGTGCAGTTGGCGAATGGAAAATACCCCGGCCAATTATTCGGAATGGGGTTTGCCGCTGACTGGCCGGCACTTGAGTTTGTCACGCCTTCCCAGGGCGGGACTAGTGGCGTAACGTTTGGAGGGAGCGCGACCTTTGGCGGCCATGCGACGTTTGGATCCCAATGAGTGACGAAGAAAAGAGACGAGTGGATGATATCTTGGTAGCCCAATTGTCGCAGAAATTTAATGATTTTATTGAACGCTACGATAGGGATGTTGGAGCTATCAATGAATGGAGACGTATTACGGATCTTGAACTTAAAGCGCAGGGAGAAATTCTAAGAGAGATTTCCCCGGCTTACACAAAAGGAAAGTGGGTGGCGGGGTTGATTGCGACGGGAAGCGTGGCCTTAGCGGTCAAAGCGTTCTGGTCTCATATCACGTGGCATGGCTGATCTCTGGAAGACGCCACGGCGATGCGAGAAGTGTCACGATAAAAAAATAACAGAGCTTATGTGGGCGCAATCGTGGGGAAAGGACATGGACGGTAATGTACAGATCAAGCTCGACTGCTTACGGTGCGGATACCACCAGGTAGCAACCTGGGACGGACACGGCGAATCTATGGAGGGGGAAAAGCTATGAGACTAACAATGATCCGAACCAAGAAAACGACAGACGGAATTTTCGGTAAACTCTCCATAGATACGAGTCTTTTTTCCTGCTTCACATGTGAAAATCTGGCTAAGGCCATTAACCCAGGAACCTACAATGTCAGATTCGATTACTCTCCACGATTTAATAGAACCATGCCTCACATCATTGATGATACTCGTGATATCGCCGCTGGTGGTGATGCTGGCATTAGGATACATTGGGGCAATAACCCTTCTAATTATGAAGGTTGCATCGGTGTTGGAAACGGTCAAGAAGGCGATTCTATAGACAATACCGTGTCGACGTTCAATGAGCTTTATACCATCATCAAAGATCAGCAGGGATTAACCATTACCATCGTGAATAATTACAGTGCCGATGCTTAACTGCGTGGTCCTGCATTTGAAAGAAGTGGTCCATTACGTCGTCCATTTGTGTTCGATTGGCGCGGCGGGCTATTATTGGTTTCAGCACAGCGTTTTAAAAGACGTACTCGAAGACAAACTAGAACGAAGACATAACGAAAAGGAGATTAAAATGAACTTCCTACAAGGCGTAGTGCTCGCAGAAGAAGAAGCCGTTAAACTTAATACGTTCCTGGCGAAATTGCCGACGTATCTTCCGCTCATCCAGAAGAACATCGCGGATTTGCAGAAGGCTGTTGCGGACAAGAACGACCCCACCGCGCTCCTAGCGGATTCGTCTGCATTGCTGGGCGATCTAAATTCTGACCTGGCAATCCTAGCGACAATCGTTCCGGCTCCGACGGTTCCCGTCGTTACCCCGGCGGTAACTCCTCCGCCAGCGGCATGACGGACAAGATCATCGACGATCCTCATCTGGTCCCCATAGAAGGAACTTTTCTATGGTGGCTGGATCAGGATTTCGATGTCCTGGATGACATTCTTGGGCCGATTAAGGCTCGAAAGTATTTTATTACCGACGTAGGATCAGTCCCGCGCATCGCTTGGAACATTATTCCTCCGATAGGGCCAGCTACTCTTGGTTACGTGGTTCATGATTGGCTGTATGCGACGCAGACATTCCCCCGCGCCGAGGCTGATGCTTGCCTTCTTCGGTTGATGGCTCAGTTTGGCGTAGGGTATGTTTCCCGCTATACGGTCTATTGGGCTCTACGTGCGTTCGGTGGGAAGGCTTGGGATGACGATGCTAAGAAAGGACCGCAATTCTATAAGCCCGTTTTGATCTAAAGTTAGTGCAGTAAATTACTGACTCACAATTGAATCAACTCCATCGGCCCGACTGAGCGGAGCATATTTTACACACCACGCGAACCACATCAGGAACAGAATGATCCCGACAACGATGCCGGACTTGATGGCTTTCATGCTGATTTCCTTTCCAAATATATTCCATATCCCCGGTAGGTGATGTGCGGTAATTTCTCGAATTTATTGTCGGGCACTTCCATGTCCTTTATCAGCCATATCTGTTTGTGGGGATAGCATTCTTGAAGATAGGCAACGATTTCCTCGTACCACTTGTCCTCTTGAATTGGAGGAAACGAAATTGGCCGAAGAGCTAAAGCGCAGATCAGGAGTGCTCGCTTCATCCGTATTTAATCAACAAAATCATAGCGACGATAAACGAAAGCGGGACCGCGAGCATCATGGCGACAACGGCAATGTTGGCGATCCATTGGATAGGCCTCAATTTATTTTTCCCCTGAGAGATTCACTGACCATGAAATCCCCTTTATCGCTCATTTTTTCATCCTCAGACATCGCTTACAGTTCACTTCCTTCCACCTGAAAACCAAAATCCCCATCCCAATTCTTGATCCGCACAACGTCCCGGCTTTGAGGTTGTCGAAGTGGATGGTCATTTTCCCTCCATCGCTATTTGTACTATCACAGAGAACCAGTCTTTAGGATCTACCTGCTCGACGATGTCCAAGATTTCATCGTTTGTCATTTCGGATCAGCCCCGCAGTCTATTAAGACCGCAAAAATAAACCAAAAGACTGGGACTAGAAATAGAATAAAACAACCCATTGCCTCTGAAAAACTATAAACGTGCTCAGGGACCTCCTGTCCTATGGCACCAATTATCACCCCAGTAACAACCAAATACCACGCGCCCATACATAGAGCGATTTTCTTTAGCTTGCTCATTGGCTCTCCTTCCCGCAGTTGTCTTGGCCACATGCCTGCCTGTCCGTCACAATTTTTTTAGGTGGCTTATTGTCTCCTCCGATTCCGAACATTTGTGGAGGATATTGACCTTCCCAATCCGCTTTCTTGGAGTCTTTCCAGGACCCAGATTGAGGGCTAGGATCGACACGTCCATAAGGGCCGTATGGGTATTGGTGGAAATAATTGAGCGCGGCGGCGAGGTCTTCGGATACAACTCTTGATTGGAAGACGCCCACGGGTTCTTTCCCATGTTCAACAACGCAATTATCATAATGACAATTAACCACATACGGAAGTACAGCCAGCCAGAGGTAGCGGTTTTTCATAAGCCATCGCCATAGCCAAAGCCATAGCCAGAGCCATCGCCATAGCCATCGCCATAGCCAGAGCCATCGCCATAGCCATCGCCATAGCCAGAGCCATCGCCATAGCCAGAGCCATAGCCAGAGCCATAGCCAAAGCCAGAGCCATAGCCAGAGCCATAGCCATCGCCATCGCCATAGCCATAGCCAAAGCCAGAGCCAGAGCCATAGCCAGAGCCATCGCCATAGCCATCGCCATAGCCAGAGCCATAGCCAGAGCCATAGCCATCGCCATCGCCATAGCCAGAGCCAGTTGAGGCTTTGTCTATTTTTTCCATACCGAGACCGCCTTAATTGACTCCTTCGCCTTCTCGGTGACATCAATGATTTCGATTGCCTGAATCAATTCCACGCGCGAAACTTCACAAGGGAATTTGCAGTTCGCAGGATCAGATGTTCCTTCCATTGCTAATTGGCTCAGTGATGCTGCCCCAGACCAATACCAAATGCGACGGGCATTTTCTAAAACGACTTCCTGGCCTTTGCGTGAAACTAATTCCCCAGCAAATACTCCTGCTGTGTAAGTCCTAACGATGACGTACTTTTTGTTTTTCATTTAATTCTCCTTTTTTATTTAGTCCAGAACGGATACCCGAAGTAAAACCCAATAGCCGCCGACACAATGCACAGAATCAGCCAGGTCATGTGGATGTGCCAGGTGGGTTGATGCTCAATGCGTGTTTGTTCGTGCCATTTAACTTCTACTGGTGGTCTTGGATAAATGTTCTGCATAGCCCTAGCCTGTTGCGCCATTTTCTCCAGCGTCTCTTTGGCTTGCTTCGGTTTCTTTTTCAAATGATATTACCCCCGTAGGTGATTGAATGGCTTTCCATTTGCGGCAGAACCATATCTTCTTCTCAAGCAACTTCCCTTCTTTGTTTCTCATAGTCCTTTTAACGAAGCTGTATATGTAAAGATCCCACCAAATAACCAAGTGAACAAGATGCTCATTCGGACCAAAACCTTCGCCGCCCTCAAGGTATTTGCGTATATGGGGCTGGATATCAGCCAAACACGCATTGACCAATCTTGGACGACGAAGGTGCGTAGGATCATAGGCCATGATGTCTCCGAACCCGAAAAGATCTTTCGTAAAAGGCCCTTCCCGTCTATCACATGATCCAGGGAAAAATCCTTCTTTACGAAGCTCTACTAGGGCTCGGTAGTTTGCCATTAGAAGGGTGTGGAACCTTCTTCTGCGGAAGCCTTGAAATCACCTAAAGCACAAACAACCTTTCCCTTCTTTGTCTTCGGATGTGTTACCGTTGCTTTAAAGGTCTTTCCTTCTACTAGGTCCGTATCCCAAGACAGTTTACCGTCCGGCTGTTTCTCTGCTCCAAGGATAATGAGCAATTCTCCGATTTTATTGGGCCAAGTCAGAACCTTACCGCTCGTTCCGTTATATTCCAGAATCCATTCATAAGCCTTCTTGCCTTGCAATTCTTTCTTGATGACTTTCTGAATCTCAAAGTCATACGTACCGTCTGGAATGTCGTCGTGAAATGTTCCTGAAACGTCTGTTTCCTCTCTCATTATTTTTTCTCCTTTCCATCAATCTTCTCTTTAAAGAATTTAATTAACTTGTCGGCGTTCTCAGAACTTAAGTCGTCAATCTCCGTCGCTTGCGCTTTGAGAAGCCACTTGTCCAAATCCTCCTGGGGAACCTTAAGAACTTCGACCAAATGATTTAGTTGAGCGACTTGTTCAGGAGTGGCAAGCGTTATCGGCTGTATCGGGCGGTCAATGACAGCGGCACCGTACATCTTCTTAAACGTCTCGAAGTCAAAGGCCATCTTCGCTCCTGTCACAAACCCCTCAACGCGGCTTTTCTTTACGACGGCGTAAACATCTTGACCGGAGAATTGTGTCTCAAGCCAAAGGTCTAAATCATAATCTAGCTTTTCGGGACCGTCCCAAATGCTTCCCTCTTTTACGAGTGCGCCCTTATCGTCTTTCGACCATTTATCCTTAGTGTGGCAAACTAGGAATACAGGGAAATCGAGGTCTGGCCGCATCAGCCATGCTAGACACTTGCGAGCCCCCTTCTCTGCTTCCTTCTGAGACTTCTTAAACTCTGAACTTACTCCACGATCTTCAGCGGCAAACATCTCTATTCGGAACGGCTTCGTAAGAGAGTCCAATACAATAGATTTGTATTGATGCTTCGTGGTGGCCAACTCTTTTACTTGCGCCGTGATTTCGACAAAGTCTTGGCTTCCTTCTGCGGGGCCAAAGTATAAACCCCCCTGCAACGCCAATTTCTTCATGTACTGCTCTCTTGTAATTCCCGATTCTGTGTCGATGTAGAACGGTGCTGGCGCATTGAGAACGAACGAGCTTTTTCGGCTTCCAGCCGGACCCGATATGAGGATCTTCGGTTTCTGCGGTTTAACGACTTCTGGCTTTACGCCTTTTAGTGCCATTGTGTGTCTCCTTTGTTTTACGTCTCATGGACGCTGATTTAAAATGGTGTGGCCCATCGAGAAGTCACTTGAGTCCTAGGAGTCAATCGAGTGGCATTTCAGCCACCGTTCATGCTTCCTTCTTCCAAGGCCACAAAATTCATGTCTTGCGAGACGGTGCTTTTTGATTGCAGTTGTGATGTTCGCAAGGATCATTTTCTGAAAGCAATTTTCCTTCCAATGTAAAATACTGATCTACCCATCTACACGGATCTTCGGGAGTTCCTTTGCCACGAGATTCATGAGACTCAATAACAGAAATTACTTTAGGCATCTTCATCCTCAAAAAGTTCTTCCTGCACCGGCTCCCGTTCGTCGTCTTCCATCACATCAATATCCAGGTCGATGCAGTTCCCCAGCGTGATCTCGAAGTCGTTCATGGTTGCTCCTCCAGTCCGTATTTGTAGCAGTAGCACTCATAGCAGAGATGCTCTTGTGCTACCAGGTTCGTCCCGTTTTCGGTTCTTTTGCCTTTGCCATAAAACGCAGTTGATTTTTCGTGACAGGAGTCGCAATTCATTTGTGATAACTCCTCTTGTTCTGGCGTTCGTTGAAGAGGACGGTGAAGGCCGCCGTCAAGAGTTGCGCGTAGTTGCTTGCGCGGATATGGGAAAGTACTTTTCGGTACTCGAATGGTTTGGATAACTTCTTCGCATACTTAAATCTCTCTGCCCAGAATTGTACGTCCTGTTTAGGCGTGAACATTATCGAACATCCTCCTGTTCTTTTCGATTAACTGCAAACGCCAGGTTAGTTTCATGCAGGTGTCTGCCAGCTCGTGCAAACTCTCTGAGTAAGCTTCGCAGTTTCGGACTAATTCCTCTTTTGTTAGCTTCGCGTAGTCGTAGTTCATAGGACCCCCAGTAGGTGCATTCTTCACAACATTTTCCGCGACTTCCCATCTATAATCCCCAACCTCTAAGTTGTGCTTCGACCTGATCGACAATACCTTTAAAATCTTCGTAGACCATTTTCCAATGGTCTACTTGGGCATAAGCCAAATGGACTGCCTTGATTCTGTAGCCTAATTTATCGAATACCATAAATAAGCACGACTTCCACAAACGCAATAAACACAAACACCGACCACGCCACGAGCCCAACATCCTCGTGGTGGTTCATCCACCACCGCTTCAGCCAACGACTGCGCCGCTCTACCCGCGCCATGGGGATGTAGCTCTTGCGCTTGACTCTGGTATAGGTCCTAAACGGCTCTTCCATACTCCGCTGGATTCCGGCGCGGAAGTATGCGTCTTGCTCCCGTTCGGGGGTGGGGGTCATTTAGGCGACCTCTGCCGTAAAACAATCTTGACCTTTACCGTCTACGGGTCTTACGCTCATGTGGTCAAATCCTAATTCACGTCCCAGACTTTCCCATGCTCTATTGGCGTTTTCTTGAGGGCTTGCGGGCGGAACCCCTCCTATGACCATATAAATGACTGGTTTACAGGCATCCAGTAAATCGTCTAGTTGTTTTTTTGTTAGCTTAAACTCTATCCGTGTTCCTTTAGGAAGATTCGCTTTCATAATGTCATCCGTTACGCTCATGGTCTTTCCCTCCGTGGATTTAATGTCTTTCATGACTAAAGTATAACACCATGTATAACACTTGTCAAGGATTATTTTTACCGTCGGAGATCCCGAAACTTAGAGCTGTGAGTATAACGCTTCTGATGAAATTCGAGCGTGTGATCTTATCGTCGAAGCACTTCCGACGGATAGCTTCAAACTCTTCGTCTGTAACACGCGTGTTGACTTGTTTGGTACGTTGCTTATTCATTATTTATCCTCCGCGCTTGTTATACCTTATTAGATACAGATTGACAAGACCTTATTATTTGCTTGACAACTCTACAAACGCAACGCATAATCTCGTTCATGGTATCCGCGATTAAGACACAATCCCATTTCCCCGACGGCGTAGCACTCACCTTCGCGGGTACCGCTATGTCCGTCGGGGGTTATTTATGAAAAAATGTGAACATCCAAAACTAAACAGCACACAATATCTGAAATGGATTAAATGCATGATCTGTGGTCAAGCCTGGAGATGGTCACAACGTGGTCCGACAATTTGGCTTCTTTTAACTCCCCTCAGTAAAATCGAAGGAATTCTAAAAAACAAATGAAACCCTACTACGAAGAACCTAGCATCACCATCTATCATGGGGATTCACTATGAAATTATTCCCGACTGTTCTGATTGTCTTAGACTTCTGCGCTTCGGTTGTTTATGGATTTAATGGCGATCTCAGGCGGTGTATTTATTGGGTATCGGCAGCAGTTCTGACGATCTGCGTGACGTTCTAATGAAGCCATACTATTCAGAACCTGGCATTGATATATACCTAGGCGATTGCAGAGACATTCTGCCAACTCTCCCTCCCGTCGATCTTGTCCTCACAGACCCCCCTTATGGGATTAGTTACTCATCTAATATGCGAGTGGTGTCTCCTAAATTCACGACTATAAAGAACGATGACTCTATAGACGGGGATTGGCTCCAATTAATTCGTTGTCAATCGTTCGCCATGTTTACAAGGTGGGATGTCCTAGGAGAATGGTTAAAGATAATTCGTCCATCTATAACTGTGCGGGGGACGGTTGTCTGGCATAAACCTGGGGGGGGTCTTGGTGATCTTAAGCGATCTTATGCCCCTGATTATGAATTGATTGTTTACGGATCATCAGATGAATGGAATCTTCCTGGGAAGCGGCATGGTTCTGTATGGGTTGATACCTGTGACTCATCAAGCAGATATAATCACCCAACCCAAAAGCCAGTCGGTATTATGAACATGTGCATTGAACGATTTGGGGGCCAAACCATCCTCGACCCCTTCATGGGCTCCGGCACAACCTTGCGGGCCGCCAAAGACCTGGGCCGTAAAGCCATCGGCATCGAAATCGAAGAGAAATACTGCGAGATTGCGGTTAAACGTTTAGCTCAAGAGGTGTTATTTTAGTGCCTAAACTTTCGTTTATGAAATGGTTTCCTGGGGATTGGTTGCGTGACACAAGACTACTTTCATCGGAAGGAAAAGGGGCGTGGATTGATGTGCTTTGCATAGCCTGGAATGAGCCCGAAAGAGGGGTCTATCATAGGGTTAAAGATGACTTCTGCCGGGAGCTTCAAATCCCTATTGATCGCTATGAGATTGTTTTACGGGAATTGGCAAAAGTTGGGGATGTAATGATTGGTAATGATTCAGTAACGGTTAAGTCACGCAGGATGATAAAGTTAGATAAGCATTATAAATTAAATGCAAATCGTGTAGCTAAGTATCGCAGTAATGCTAAAGTAATGCAGGATGTCACGGACAAGACGTTAGACGTTAGACGTTCTCAAGACGTTAGACCCCTCAATACTACAGCGGGAGAGCCCCTACCGGATTTTGTTTTGAGGTGGCAACGGCGGGAGGATCGGAGCCAGTGCGCGGCAGAAATAGCGATGGGCTTAAAAGCCTACAAACTTGGGTATCGCATGGAAGAGGATATTTACAAAAAAATAATCGGGGAGGAAGACAATGGAGCCATACGTTGCCAGAGCATTTCTGAACAAGTTGCTGAGCGAGTCCGACAAGGCAAACTTGAAAGACCACGAAAATCAGCTGGGGAGATACTTGCAGGGATTCGAAGTCTGCCGAAAGTTCCACCTGACACCAAAACCGATTCCTGAATCCGATATTGAACGGATGCATTTGCTGTATTGGCAATGGCAGAGGGCTTGGGAAGTTAAGTTTGACAGGCTCAGAGAACAGCATGGTGATGAACCATTCAATATGAATGGCGATCATATTCTTGGTGATTTGTGGGATTGGGAGACGTTCGCGGAGCAGAATTATCAGGACACGTTACCACAATATCCCACTATGGTCTGTCTTGCCGTGTTGTTGTTGCCGTTGTTGTGGAACTAACCAACCGCCAGAACGCAAGGGGTGAGACATGAGTGAGATTAAGAAATGTGGATGTCGATGGATGAGTTATCCAGACAACGAAGATGGCCCAGCGGAATCGTTTTGGGATTTATGTCCAATGCACCAAGAGCAGGAAGATAGACAATGCGAGAGCCGCACCACCAACGAGGGGAGGGGGGAATGAAAATGATTGATAGATTGACGGTTAAAGTTGAACCGCTGATGGAATATATGTCTGCTACTCGTAGAGTTTTGCGTTTACGCTTTCGAGTCGATGGCGACGGAGAATCAATCGGCTACGACCAAATCATAGATCAGAACGATCTCACGAAATCTGTCTTTGACCACATGTGGGAATCGGCAAAGATGAGGATTGAAGAAGCTTTTGTTAAGAAGCCTGACACCCAGGTCGGATGGAAGTGAATGAAATATACGTATTCGCCCATACATCAAAATATTAAGTGCAATGACTGTGGATGGGAACCAAAGAGCTATAAAAATGCTCAGGCGACGGCATCTATCCATGCTCGTAAATATCGTCATGATGTGGAAGGTGAGCTCGGTATTGCGATTGGGTACTACGGAAAAGACGAGCCTGACACCCAGGCCGGAGGGAAGTGAAATGAAATACTGGTATCAAATCTACGTAGATTTCTGTCCCGCTTGCCTGAGCGAGGACCGATGGCGTGAACGTGTCTACAAAAAGCCTAAAGGGTCGATTTGGCACGAAGTCTATGATGGGTGTGTGCTATGACCTCGCGCCAGACTTGCGGGTGTGGAAGGCCAAAGAGCGAGTATCCGGCTCATACTGATGATAAGCCTTGTCGAGTAGGATGGCGACAACGAATGGTCAAGGGTACTCCCGAACATTTCGTGTATTTCTATCAACGGTGCTGGTGGAATATTAAAACGCGATGCTTGACACAAAAGTATTGGATCGGAAAGTCCTACATGACAATGCAAGAGTGGGAACAGTTCTTAGTTGATACGACTTATGAGCGCGAAGGCATGTATGAGAAATGGGAGCAATCTGGGTTTCATGCGCGAATGACTCCAAGCGTCGATAGGATTGATTCATCGAAAGGCTATGAACCCACAAACTGCCGATGGATTCCGTTATTCTTAAACTCAGCGTCAAGCAATCGCAATACAGATAAATGCCGTCGAGGACATCCCTGGACAAAGGAGAATATCTATGTCGGACCCGAAAAACGATACTGCAAAATCTGTCAGCGAGACTTCCAAGCAAAACATGGATGATAAGTTTTCCTCGATGGCGGAGAAAATATCCTCTTACATTTTTGATGGGCCGAGCGGTGATCTTGCACGTAACAAATTAGACAATATGCTTATTGAAGCCCTCCGCGCCGTCGATAAAGAAGCGTATGAGAGAGGTAAAGGCGATACTAAGCTGTATGTAGAAAGCTTGCGAGGTCAATGTTGGTCGAAAGCCGCTGAGAGTGATCTACGTAAAGCCGAACAGCGTGGGCTCGAGAAGGCGGCGGAGATTGCCCTGAAAGAGGGTAATTGTGGAGCAACTTTCCCAGACTGTGATGACTATGATGACTGTGAATGTGGCACTGTTATCGCCGACGAAATACGGAGGATCGGGTGATACGCCGCTGTGAGTGTCTGCGTGTGCCGTGTGTGTTCTGTTCGTGGTGTCATTACTGCCGGAAGAAACTTCCGCCTGTTCGTTATCGGTGGACGGAATCGGATTTAGCGTTGGCGAGACAACCGATTAGCCACAAAGAATATTCTATTGACAAACGCGCCAATGGGTGATATAAAACGTCAAACAATGAGATGGGTTATCTTCCCAGCAAACCTGACAAGCCTAAAACATCTGCTCCTGAGCAGATCGTGCTTCAATCCTCGTTTCTTATGTCTGCCACTTATGACGCTTCAACATTCTCACTCACCGTCGAATTTAAGACCGGGGAACCGATTGTTTATCATTACGTCTTCCCGTCGGTATGGCAACAGTTCAAAGAGCATCCGTCGCCAGGAAAGTTCTGGAATGCTTCGATCAAGGGCGGAAAATATCCGTCCATCAATCTTAAGCGCGGGCTCAAGGTGTCTGACATCACCAAGGCAAAAAAGAAATATAAACATGGCCCTGCTTTCTAACTATGCCTCAAATTAACACCACTCCGAAACCGACCAAGCCGCTCATTGATGCCACGATTCCCGGTTCGCCGTTCTCGCCTGTCCGCAATATCTCCGACGAAGACAAACGAAAGTATTTAGATGCCGCTGAACTTGCGGCGCAAAAACGTAATGACGCTGTCGCTCTTGAGACTTCGTCGCCTAAAGTGTCGTCGTTGACGTTGACGTTCCAGCTCAAGAAGTTCGGCAAGCATTGGCAGGGGTACGCTCCGGCAGGACAAGGCAAAATGAAACCGCTTTTAGCCGCGCCGTCGCTGTTGATCTCGGCTCTCGACGCTTTGGCGGATGAGATGTACAACCAGGGGTTTAAAGCGTGAACGTCTTTGTGCGATTCGGGCAATGGCTTGAAGAGCGTCGCGTGTTGCGATGGCCTGACTATCGGGATTTAAGACAAAAAATTGATGAATGCGCTTTAAAATCAGAGGCCGCTCAAATTATAAATACTGTCATACAGAAAGCTAAAAAAGACGCAGACGATTTTCTTGGTATTGCTAATCGTCTTTCTGAACATATCAATGTCCTCGAAGCCGAAAAGCAGGTCCCGTCCACAGCCTCGAAAGAAATCAATATGCTCAAGATTCGGCTGGAACGTATTGAGCTTCTAGTCGGACTTAAGCGCGAACCTGTCATTACCAACCTGCCGGAAGCGCCCCGGATCTCGTGAACGCGTCATCGGACTTGGCCGGGATCTACGTAGCAGGCCTTGATCCGGCTCCACTCCCCCCGAAACCTCCCACTTGGTTGGAAAAGATTGCCAACAAGATTTTTAACCTAGCTAGAAGGCCCCTGGCTTTAGCCAGGACGCGTGAAGTCACGAAGATTGCACAACGGCTTAGTGCGGACGCTTTGGGCTCTCTAATCGCAAGTTTAGAGGCTTCTGGGTCGTGTCCTATCTGTCGTTTCAATGCGATGAATTTACGGGCGGCGCAGTTTACGTCACAGATCCACAAGATCGTGACGATTGGGAAATGCGGGCATCATCCTGGGCACTACATTGAATTTGAGTCTAGAAATAGAGCTGATTTTGATAGGTCGGAGAAGTTGAGTAGGTGGATTAATGGATTTTGAAGATTTAAATTTCAGTAGAAGAACAACCTCATGTTTAAAAGCCGCACGAATCCGTTCTCTGAATGATTTATGCAAAGTGTCGAGAAGGGAGTTATGTAGTATTCGTGGCTTTGGTCGTCTTTCCGCTGATGAGGTTGAAAATAGATTACATGAGATTGGGAGAAAATTAAAACCATCTATTGAAGTTGGCAATATTGCAAGCTATTCAGTTCCTACGGAAAGAAATTTAGAAATTTTTAAACAACGTATTTGTACTCATAAAACATTTATTGATATTGGCAGGAGATTTAATATCGGTCCAGAAAGAACAAGACAGATTGTATTGCATGTCGGAAGACAATTGAGGAAATTCGCGAAACTAGTGTCCTAGTTTTTCGGTTTTTAAAGCATGGAAAAAGCTAATTATTTCAAGCCTGGTTGTACTCCCGGTCCCGGAAGGCCAAAAGGATCAGTTGATCGCTCATATCTTCTTGCCGAGACATGGGCGAATAGGATGGATACGGTTTGGGATGATTTGAAGCCGGAGACGAAAGCGAATATTTGTTGTCGGATCTTTTGCGCGTTAGTTGGTCGTCAACAGTTTCATTTAACGCCAGATCAGTCGGTAAAGAACGCAGACGCAGCGTTAGCATTAGTCTTGCGGATGGAGAAAGCACTTGGAGTTAATGTCGGCACCGGAATTCGAGGACGGGATGAGGGAAGCGTGGAAGATGGGGCGATTAGCGTACAAGCTATTGAAGCCCCAAGACCAGGCGTATAAAGCATTTTATGATCCCTCCCGAAGACTACGTTCTAGAAAATTCCTTATGGTGGCAGGCCGCCGATGCCGAAAATCGACGCTCTTACTTATCCTTCATGCCGAAACCTGTATTAGAACTGCTGGAGTCCAAACCGCTTATGTCGCTCCCGTTGAGAAAGGTTTGTCTGACTATATCTCGCCTATTATTGGGACTGTCTTTGCTGACTGTCCTGATGATTTGCTCCCGAAGTTTAGATCACAGCAGAATGATCTTTTATTCCCGAATGGCAGTCGTGTTGTGTTTAACGGCTGTAATATGCGTCAGTATCGGTATATGCGCGGACAAAAGCTCGCGCTCGCTACTGTCGACGAGATGGCGGAAGTAGATGACCTCGAAGGAGCCGTTGACGACGTTTTATTCCCAGCCGTGTGGGACTCTCACGGTGAAATGGTGTTGTCAGGCACACCGCCAGTTGTCCCATCCCCGGATCACCCAGTCATGCGCTACGTCGAGACGGCTAAACAAACAAATTCCTACTGGCACGCTACCGTTTATGATGCTGGGTACACTGAAACAGAGATCGAAGAAGCCTGTCGTGAAGTTGGCATAGATGGCAAAGACTCGGCGCGGTTTAAGCGGGAGTTCCTTGCGGAGTTCGTGCGGGACGAATCAGCCGTCATCGTGCCAGAATTTGTCGAGAGTCTGCACGTTAGACAATCCGTGCGACCCGTGTACTACGACCTTCTCTACAAAGCGTCGGGGTGCGACCTCGGTGTTGCAGATAAAACAATCGAGATCTTTGGGTGGTACGATTTCCCGCGAGCGAGGATTGTCATATCCCGAGAATTTTTTCTCGAAGGATCGGACGTACGCACAGACATCTTTGCTGAACACCATCGACGAATCGTTAATGAGCTCGGGTGGAGCAACGCAAGCAGTCGCACTACCTTCTGGTCGGACAATAGTAATCTCATGTTACTTAACGACCTGCAAGCCCTCCACAACATCGCAATCTTGCCGACGGACAAAGAGGATAAAGCGGAATGGCTAAATCTCGTTCGTATATTGCTGAAGGACAATCGCATCGAGGTCGACCCGTCCTGCAAGCTCCTCATCTCCACACTAAACGGTGCATTTTGGAAGGATACGAAAAAGAAGGATTACGGGCGATCCAAAGCCCTCGGTCACATGGACGCACTCGATGCCTTGATTTACTTTGTAAGGAATTTAAACAGGAGCGCGAACCCGTTTCCCGTCAATTACAACATCGAAGCCGGGCAGATCTATGATGGCTCTACGCACATCTACCCGCTCGACTGGAACAAGCGGGCGCACACCGACGAAGGACGAGTGCTTGAACGGGTGTTTGACAAGGGACGCTTTAGACCGACGAAAGATGGACCGAGTATTCTGGGAGGACTTTGATGGAAACGGCTGTTAAACCAAAAGAAGCAGACGTAGCGGCATGTAAGTCTACGCTTGAGGTGTGCAAGAAGACGATGGCGATTTTAGAAGTCGCGCAAGTGCAGGGCCGGAGCGCAATGGACATGGCAAACAGTTTGCTATGGTTAGCGAACGTTAAATCAGGACTCGAACGACAACTAACGGAGCTTGAGAAAACCAAATGATTTTGAACCCGACACAAGAACAACCTACCACCGACGCTCCGGCGTCTCCAAATCCTGGTCCCGACACCAACGAGCTTGAGGATCAACCGCAAGAAACGCAATTGATGATTGCTGATGAGGATGACGACACAGACGAGATTGATCCTCAACAGCAGAAGCTGAATGATGTGCTTGACGAATACTGGTGGCGGAAAGAGACGACGGAATGCGTGCAGGAATGTATCCGCAAATCGAACGAGTACTATCAGTACATTTTAGCGACTGGCAAGATGGCCCTATGGAGGCTGTGCTTTGAGCAATACAACCGTGGATTTATCACCCTTGGCTCTGTCTCTCGCGGTGGAACTGAAGGAGAATTACTTAATCTTCCAGTCAACGAGTTCAGAAACATTGTGGACCATGTTATCGGACTCACTACTCAGGATAAGCTTGCGTTTGAGCCGCAACCCATCAACAATGACTATTCAACTGCCGCGCAAGTCACCCTCTCAAAAGCGATTCTCAATGACTACGCAAAAACAAAAGGACTTGGCGATATACGGGTCAGAACAGACCGCAATGCTTACATCTTCGGTGAAGGCTCGATCCTCAGGCTCTGGAACAAGAACCTTGGCGATCTGAAAGCCGTTGACGTTGCCAACGAGAAGATTTACAAGACGGGCGACATTCAGTTTATTGAAGTCAATCCAACGAACCTTGTGCGTGACATCAATGTTCCACAGTTCAAAGATAATCAATGGTTTATTGTTCGGATCATGGTCAACAAATACGATCTGGCGGCGCAGTATCCCGATAAAGCCGAAGATATTGTTCGCAAGCAGATCTCGACGGACTGGGACAATACGCGGATCACGTCCACTCGTGGCGAGAAGAGCGACATCATCCCATTGTTTATTGCGATGCACAAGAAAACCACGAGTGTCCCGTTCGGACGTTTCATCACATATGTAGACGGAAACACTTGGCTTGAAGACGGGCATTTAGAGCCCAAGGATTTCCCATTACACACGAATATGCCGTGTCCTGTTGAGTCGATCAATTTCGGCTACAGCACGGCATTTGATTTGTTGCCGTTACAGCAGGTGCTGGACATCATTGATGGTGGATGCGCGACGAACTTGACGAACTTCCTCGTCTCAAACATTCTTGTGCCGGAGGGTTGCAATCTCGGCGTGAGTGATTTGGTTGGGGCGATGAACCTGCTCAAATACAACGCGCAGGCTGGGAAGCCGGAAGCTTTGAACCTTGTTGAATTTCCTCAGGAAGCCGTTCCGTTTCGTGCTTTCGTCGTGCAGAGAATGGAAGTGATTGCGGGGATCAATTCAACTAATCGCGGTCAAGTAGACGAGAAGATCACATCTGGCACAATGGCGGCTTTGTATGCGTCGCAAGCGATTCACTTTAACAATAACTTCCAGATGGCTGACGCGACGATCATGGGTGAACTTGGTACAGCTATACTGAACGACCTCAAAGACCATCCCGAAGATAAACGCACGGGCATGGTGACAGGCAAAGGCAATAAGAGCTACATGAAAGAGTTTTACGGATCTGACGTAAACATGATTGAGCGCGTGACTGTTACTCTTGGCTCGGCGTTTCTTCAGACGGACGCTGGGAAGGTGCAAGTAGCTCAAGACTTGTTGAATGGTCCGAATGGCTTGGATAACCGGGAGTACTTGGAAGTCGTTGAGACAGGAAGTTTAGAGTCGCTCACGCAAGGTCCGCATCGTGAGATGATGTTTATTAAAGACGAAAACGAGGTGTTAAGTGGTGGTGGTGTGTGTAAGGCTGTGCTTACTGATGATGATGCGCTTCATATTACTGAGCATAAAAACGTCATTGCTGATCCTGGGCTTAGGTTATCGAACGACCCGATGGCGGCGCAGATTGTGAACAACACGTTGACGCATATTGCCGAGCACGAGCAGAATTTCCAGATGAAGATGACGCAACGCCCAATCTTGATGCAACTATTGAAACAGGCTCCCCAAGCTCCACCGCCACCTCCTGGTGGACATCCACCGCAAGCAGGACCGCAAAAGAAACCGATGCCGCCTGGTGGTCCTGCTCGTCCTCCGATGGCGGGCGGAAAACCGCCCATGCCGCAACAGCGTCCGATGCCAGGCAGACCGATGCCGAAGCGTAAGATGGCGATGCCGGGCCAGAACCAACCATCTGTAAACTTACCGCCACCAGCGGCGGCACCAACTGTACAAGGGGGACCAAGAGCATGAGCGAACAAGCCGCGCCAGCACCCGTATCACAAGAACCCACAACTTTACCGCCACCTGTTGCCGCCGGTTCTCAGGGCGCAGGAGCCTTAGCCGAAGGCGCACCAAAAGAGCCTGTTGCTTCTTCTGACCCATACGAATTTGATGACGTTGAAGTAAAGGGCCAGAAACAGAAGATGAAGTTTAACGGCAAAGACCAAATGAAAGCCGTTATTCAGAAGGCTCTCTATGCGGATCAGGCGATCAAGGATGGTATTCAGGCTAAGAAGGGTGCTGAAGCGATGATGGCGAAACTCAAGACCCAACAGGGATTGCGCGAAGTGCTTTCTGATCCTGCAATTGGCCTTGATCTCAAGAAATTTGTTCTTGATGAAGTTCGGGCGATGATGGATGATGAGCGTTTGACGCCGGAAGAGCGAGAAAGCCGTGATGCTAAACGTGAACGCGACGAACTCAAGCAATGGAAAGAACAGCGCGAACAGGCCGAGAAAGACGCTGAAATGAAGGCCAAGAACGAAGCTTTGGCTAACCAGACGCGCAAAGAAATCATTACGGCAATGGACAAGTTCCCTGATATCCCAAAGACTCAAGCGACGATGGACGCCGTGATTCAGAACATGCGGGCGGCGTTCCGCAAGTACGGAAAGCATTTAACGCCAGATCAGGCCATGACCGTTTACAGCCAGCAGTATTGGGCGAGTTTGCAGGATGTGATCGGGAAACTTGATGCCGAGACAATTTCTAAACGATTCGGTCCAAAGACTCTCGACAAAATCCAGAAGATGAAGCTTCAGGAACTGAAAGAAAAGACCGACCCTGGAAAAAAGTCCTTGACAAATGCGGACAGTCATGTTAAAAACAAAAAGAATTTAACGGAAAAAGAGTACGAGAAGATTTTCCAAGCGAAGTTAGCAGGTCTTTAAAAGCCGTTTTCATAAATCGCTAGAGCTTTCGAGTAGGACGCATTGCGCCACCCGAAAGAACGCCCGAAGCGAACCAACCATAACCTTGGCGTATTGCACTACCTTGGCGGTCGGAATAAGTAATGTTCCACATGGAACAACTATTTCACCCAAGGAGATACGCACATGTCCCTTACAGCCGAGACAACTCAAGTAGCCGCCGGACTTCTGAAACAAGCCTACAGCGATGACATCGCGAAGGTCGTTCCAGCCTCTTCTATTTTGCAGGAAGAAATTTCTTTCGTTCCCGATAGTCAGCGTGAAGGTGCACAGTTCAACTGCCCCGTACTTCTGTCGTTGCCTTCCGGTTTCACCTACGGAGCAGGATACGCAACTTATCAGTCGATCATCCCTTCCAACGTCCAGTATGCGTTCTTGACTGGCTCTAACATCAACCTCCGCGACGGTATCGCCAATGACCTGATTTCTCGGGCCATGAGCGACAAAAACAGCTTCATGACCGCTTCTAAATACGTCATGATGGCGTTACAGAAGTCGATGCGGAAAGAACTTGAGTTGAACTTGCTCTATGGTTCGACTGGCTACGGACAGGTTGCGGGCTATGTGAACAACAGCTCGACTTCGACGACCTTATACTTCTCGTTTGGGACATGGGCCCCGGCGATCTGGTCTGGTCTTGAAAACTGCGTGGTTCAGTTCTACTCGGCTGGCGCACAGCAAGGCACTTCCTTCACCATAACGGCTGTTACGATTGCTCAGAGCCTTCCTAACTGGGGTGGTTCGATCACTGTTACCGGAACCTCTGGCGACATCACGACCTTACAAAACACCATCGGCACTGTCTGGGCGACTGGGAACACCGCGCTTGGCACGGCTGTTGACGTGTACATGAACACCGCCTTTGGAAACCAGATGCTTGGTATCAAAGGGATTCTGGGCGCGACGGGGACCTTGTTCGGCCTGAACACCGCCTCTTACAGCGTTTGGCAACCGAATACGTTTGACTGTTCGAGTGCTCCGTTAAGCATCGGCAAAGTCCTTGATGCCGGAGCGTTGGCAGTGGCTCGTGGCGCGGAAGACGAAACGCTGGACGTGCTGGTTAACCCCAACACCTATGCGAACATCATTGTCGAAGCTTCTTCGGCTCGACGCTATGACTCTTCGTACAAGAAAGACACTCTGGCCAACGGTGCTCGATACATTGAGTACTTTGGACCCAACGGCAAAATGCGCGTGATTGCACATCCTTTCGTGAAACAAGGCGAAGGGTTCATTCTTCCTCTGGAAGATTGTAAGCGTATTGGTTCGACTGACATCACTTTTGACTTGCCAGGTTTCGCTGGTCCGGCGTTGTACTTGCCGAGCCCGACGAACACCGGAGTCGAAGTGCGGGTGTTCACGAGCCAAGCTGTGTTCTTCGAAAAACCGTCTCACGGCGTGTTGCTCAAGAACATCGTCCCTAGCACGAACTAATTAGAAGCGGAATCACCTGGGGGAGGGCGGTTGCCCTCCTCTGGGGAGGACCGCCCACCGTGGCGGCCCCAACAATAAATAACAGGAGACTAATCACATGGCATCACCCATCCAGACATTCAAAATCTACGGAAAAACAGCAGGCGGGTCTCTCACTATTCCTTTAGGCGCAGGACTTACGAACGTGGCAATCGCCAACGCTTTTCGGCGTATTGGCGATTTCTTTCAGAGTATCGGTATCGGCACGCGGTCTGGGAACATTGTGTGTCAAGCTAACGGTGTCGCGGCGGCTGGCGTGATTACGTTCTCAAGCATCGCTAACAATGACACCATTACGATCAATGGGACTGTGTTCACGGCCAAAACATCGGGTGCGACTGGTAACCAGTTCAATCTTGGGGCGAGCGATACGGCGGCGGCGGCTAATGCGGCGGTAGCGATCAATGCGTCGGCAACGGCGATTGTTTCCAACGTTGTTTTTGCTTCTTCTTCTGGTGCTCTTTTAACGATTACAGCTAAAGAGCAAGGATCTATCGGGAACCTAATGACGCTTGCGATTTCGGCGCATGGTTCTGTGTCTACGGCTGTGGCTGGCGGCACTGACGGGACGGTTACGGCTCTCGCCAAGGGGATCTAACGTGAAGAAATATCTCGCTGTTCTGATGTTGCTTGTTGCCCCTATTACGGCATGGGCCGGAACGGTGAAATATAATGGATACCTGGCCAACGAGTCTGGTTTGACTTATGCGAAGTCTTATCCGCTTCCGATGAACCAGATTCAGGCGGATAACGTCAGTTTTCAATTGACGTGGTCTACCCCCAGCCCTTCTAACGTCACGTTTACTGATGGTTCTGAATCTACCGGGACATTAAAGGTTGCGAACAATACCGGAATCAGCTCTGCGACGGCTTCTGATTTTCTCACAGTCCTAAGCACAAATCTGGCTGGAGCCTGTATTACGTTTTTTAACGGATCAGCGGGCCAGAATGTGTGCAATGGTAATTGGCGCGTTGACGTGACGAGCGATACGGCGGCTGATATTGTTACTCAACTAAATGCTTTATTTACTCAAATTACATCGACTTCGAATCTAACCGGAAGTGTTGTTTTCTCCACCGCGACACAACCTGGAAGTTTCGGTAATCGAATGACGTTTACGAGCAATACATCGTCAATCACGGTCAACTCTCTGAACTTCACAGGAGGGACTGATCTGGCTTGTTTCGCAATTAATGGGATTGAACTCTGCGGAGGCAATCAATTCGCTGTCGGTACTTCATCTGCGATCACGGCGAACAATATAGCTACGGCTATTGATACCAATACGGCATTGAGCGCGATTGTCATAGCAACAGCTCCCGTCGTTTGTGGTCTGGCGAATGCTTGCGGCGTGGTAGTGACTACATCGACGAGCGTTGGAACAAACACGAATTACGTTGTTTATACGACCACACAAGCGGCTTTGACTATTGGTGGCAGTACGGTCACAGTTACTGGCCTAAACGGAGCAGGACAAGGCCAGATGTGGGGTGGGACGAACGCGGCCTATACGTTAGTCGGTGGATCAGCAACGGTGATTAATGCGACCAACACCTTCGGATCAACCACACAGACTGGAATGGTCGGGTATCAGGTGCTTTATACGACCTCTTCAGCTACGGCAATCGGTGGGCTAGTCTGGGGAACAACCTACTACGTTATTCCTGTGAGTCCTTCGGCTCTTGGTCTTGCGACGACTTCGGCGAATGCTCAGAAGGGAACGTTCATTGTGTTGACTTCTTCGACGAATAAGACAACGGCTGACTCGTTTGTTCTGACGGCGTTGCCGGAGACTGGCACAGCGACAGGAATATTCCAGGCTAGTAATGATGGCGTGAACTGGACGCAATATCCTGGCCAGGGTGTTTCGACGTTCACGGCTGTTTTCCCATCATCGACAAGCGTTGTGGATCTTGGGCAGACTGGGTATTCATGGATCAGGTTCAACGTTAATACGCCTCCAACGCAGGGCGGTTTAGGTCTTCAGATCATTCCGAATGCAAAGAATTCCGGGTTATAGGAGCTGATATGTACGACGAAGACGACGAAGACGAGCAGAAGGATAAAGTTCTAGAGGGTTTGTCTGGTGAAGTTGATGACTTTGCCGGGAAAGGGTTGCCGAATCCTGATGGAGATCAAAGCCAAGGAGTGACCATTGAGATATCCGTTAAACCTCACGGCGCAGGAGCGGAAACGCCTGAACCTGAAGACGTGGATCCTAAACCAAATGGCATGGCTGACGGCAATGATGATCATGACCCCATTGCTCATATTTTGGGTTTGTGTGAAGGCGGTTGTGCGTACTAAATGACAACCTACCTGATTGACTCGCCATCGCAGACTGTTGATGACATTGTGGCCAACGTGGTGACTTCTACCCGTCTTCCCTTGTCTCAGGTGACGTTTACGCCCGCGCAGATCATTGCGATGATGCAGGACGAACAGCAGACGAAAATTATCCCACTAATCAAAAAGGTGAGAGAGGATTACTGGTTAACGAACTATGATCAGCAGATTCTTACTAATGTGTTCTCATATTCTATGCCGCCCAGATGTTCAGGTGGCGGGTTACGCGATTTTGTGTTTGTTGATCCTTCTGGCTACGAGATCCAGGTCCCGCACCTGGACCCTGATCAGATTGCGACACCATCCTACTTCGCCTTTCGTCCTTCTTGGCAAGGGCAGGGTGCTTTTCTGATGAACGATCAGGTGGTCTTGTGGCCACAAACCAATTCCAATGTGAGTTATAAACTCCGTCAGAAATACGAACGCCGGGCAAATAGTTTGACTTCTTCGGCCAACTGCATGCAGATCACGGCGGTAAACCCTGGGGCCAATACCATCACGTTTATCGGATCTCCTCCTACACCTCCTTTTTCAATCGGTAAACTGATCGACATCATTTCTACATTTGGCCAACACGTTAGCCAGGGCGACAACCTTTTGATTTCAAACTTGGTTGGAAACGTCGTGACGTTTGATCCTACTACGCCTATCGGAACGACTGTTACTGTCGGAAGTTGGGCTTGTGCGGCGGGATTGACCTGTATCCCGCAAGTTCCTGACGAAGCCTATCCTATTTTCTTGGCGCGGGGAATGATGCGGATTGCGACGGCTTTACAGAACTCGAATTTAATGAATGTTGCAACGAAACTGGCAGAAGATGCTTATGCCGAAATCATGACACTGTTTACCCCGCGTGTTCCTGGGAATCCGCGCAAATTCGTTAACAAAAACGTAGTCGGTGGACCTTACAGTTTCCCGTACTACCGATAAGGAGAAATTGATATGCCTATGATGGAATCGGATGGATTTATAGACCAAGCTTTTTTTGTGCGCCTTGTCTCGCTGTCTCCTGGCAACGCTGACTTTGCGCTTCAGAACGCCATTTCTGCCGCTATAGGAAATGCGGCGTGTGCTGGTCTTCAGACCATCACTGTTGCAACGGCGGCTTATGCAAACGCGCTTGTCCAGATTATGATCGAGCGTCTTGTGAATATGGGGTACACGGCAACACTTAGCGGAACTACTCTGACCGTCAACTGGTCGGTAATGTAAAAAGGAGAATTAAAATGGCAACAGTTTCTTGGGGAGAAATAGCACCGGCGGCGGCGGCTCGGGCATTGGCAGGATCTTATGCGTCGGCAACAGAGACCGCGCTTCATGCGGCGATTGCAACCGCAGTTAATGCGGCGATTGCGTCTGGATTGTTTACGACCACAGTAGCGGCTTCGGCATATACCGCTTCGATGGTTCAGAATCAAATGGTTCTTTGTGAAGGGCTTGGGTACACCGTGTCCTATTCTGGCACGACTATCACCATTAGTTGGTAAGGAGATAAATCATGTCAGCATTTGTGTTCGGAAACGCTCAGTCTGTCCGTGAGGTAAGCGCAGGAACGTATAAAACAGAAGCGGCTTTACAGGCTGTTGTCATAGCGGCGATTGCGGCTGTAGTGGCAACGGGCGAGTTGTTTACCTGTACGGCTTCTGCATCGGGATATTCTCAGCAGGACGTGAACAACGTGATGCGTGATCTCATTTCTCAGGGGTTCACGGCCACATATTCAGGGACCACGATCACCCTGGCCTGGTAAGGAGCTTCTTTGTACGCATCTGCCCTTTCGTTTGCTGGGCTCTACACCTTCCCCAACCCATTAGCAAATATTCCCGTCGGTGGTGCGCTTCAAGCGGATAACCTTGTCGCCAACAAAGACGGGGAGGCTGAGACGAGACGTGGACTCGCTTCAGTTGGTTCTAATGTGAATGGGGCCATCATGGACCAGTTTTTCGCATACCAAAACAGGCTTTTATTTCACAGCAACAACCCCGGCGGGGAATTCATTGAATATGATGTTTCTGGTAATTTTAATTGGGCCGCTTTTGGAGCTAATCGGTATTTTGCTCCTTCTAATGCGGAGAGAATTCATGGGCAGGAAGCCAACAAGAATTTCTATTTCACAACTTCTAACGGTATTTTAAAAATACCTGCCTATAGTGGTCCTCTTATGCGGTCCGGGGTTCCAGGTGGGCTTGATGGGTCTGGCGTGTTGGCCGGAGCAGGATCAGGATTTCTTGGTTCTATGTTCCAATGTGCCTATCAAATTGTTTTTGGTTATGTTGACATTAACGGAAACCTTAACCTTGGTTCTCCTTCCGAAAGAATTCTTGTGGTCAATTCAACTGGTGGTTCTGATAACGTCACATTGACATTTACTGTACCTGTAATCATTCAGATAGATGCTTCTAGCGTTGCAAATGGTTATTTTTATCAGATTTATAGAACTCCTCAGACGGCGTATAGTGCAACTCCCTCTCTAAATGTTCCTCCTGGCGCAGAACCGCAACTGGCTGGACAATTTAATTTGACAGCTCCTCAGCTTGCCGCGCTTTCTGTGACGGTAACAGACGTCACTACGGATGCGCTTTTGGGTACGGCACTTTACACAAACCCAAGTCAGCAGGGAGCACTTCAGAGCAATGACGTTCCTCCTCTTGCCGCTGATTTTTGCTTGTTCTCTCAGATGATGTTTTACGCCAACTGCACAACGCTTCAGTCCGTCGAATTCAGTCTTATTTCTGTTGGTTCTCCGAATGGGATACAGAATGGGGACACCATTACCGTTAATGGGGTAACGTTTACGGGCGCAGGCTCTCAAAACAATTCGATTCAGCAATTCCAGGTTGTCTCGGGCGGGACTGTTGCATCAAACATAGACTTAACGGCCAGAAATCTCATTCAGTGCATCAATGCCAACGCAAATAGTACGAGTGTTTATGCGATTTACTTATCTGGATACAACGATCTTCCGGGACTCATAGAACTTCAAGCAGTTAGTCTTTCTCAGGCTATTTTTTACACGACATCAAGCAGAGGCGGGGCATTTAGTCCAATTCTCCCTCCTTCTGGAACTTCTTTCCCGAGTTCAAATGATTCGGTCCCGAATGGGATTTACGTGTCGAAGGCAGGACAGCCTGAAGCGGTCCCGGCAGTCAATCTTATTTTTGTTGGCGGAGGAGATCAACCGATTTTGCGGGTGCTTCCGCTCAGAGACAGAGTGATTGTTTTGAAAACAGATGGAGTCTTTGTCATCACTGGCACAACACCGCAGACTCTTTCCATTACGCTCCTAGATTCCACCATTATTTGTATTGCCGCTGAGTCGGCAAGACTTTTAAATAATTCCGTCTATTGCATGACACAGCAAGGTGTTGTTTCTATCACGGAATCTGGGGTAACCATTCAGAGCCGAGCGATTGAAGGGGATCTTCTTTCGTTGACATCAAGTGCATTCGTTAATTTCGCTTCTATTTGCTACGGGATCAGCTACGAATCTGAACGCATTTACATTATTTGTATGCCGACATCGTCGATAGACACGGTAGCGACTCAAGCATGGGCATACAATTGGATTACAAACGCATGGACTAGATGGCCCATTGACATTGGGGCTGGCATCGTAAATCTGTTTGATAACAGACTCTATGTCAGTCGTCCGGTTTTGAACACAAATTTCGTTTACCAGGAACGAAAGAGCTATGACTATACGGATTATTGGGATGACACTTTTTCTGTGACCATAACTGGCGTAGACTCGACGGGACTTGTCGTGTCGTTGTCTGGTGTTCCTTCTGCGTCGTGGGTTGGATACGGGCTTTCTCAGACTGTTCTTGGAAGTACCTATACCGCCATTATTGATTCCGTCGATACGATTCACAACACCGTTACCGTTGATTTACAGAATTCCAGTCAGCCCGGTCTTGCTGTTTCTTGGGCTAACGCGGCGGCAACAGTCCAGACCACTATTCCCGTCGCTCTAACGTATGCCCCGATAACCGGGGGATTTCCTCACTATATGAAGAGTTGGACGCGGGTAGATTTCTGGTTTAATGGCGGTAACTTCCCTCTGATCAATACCGCTTTCACGACGGACGTAACAGGGACAGGGATTACGAACACAATCATGACTCCGATAATCGGAGTTTTCGGGTTTGGTCCTTATGGTGGGTTGCCATATAGCGGAAGTTATAACCTTCCTCAGAAGATTCAGACGTTAGTTCCGACGGATCAGGCGCAAGCTTGTTGGATTATGCCGACGCTTGAAGTGGCGTTTCCTGGTGCGCGATTTTCTTGTCTTGGCGTGACGGCTACTTACGACATCACGAGCGACGTAACAGGCTAATGGCGAACATCCCCGCATCGACATCACGACGGTTTAACCCGGCTGATTACAAGACGGCTCCTGATTGGTTTTCGGGCCGATTCTTGTCGGCTCTTAACCTTTTTACGGACCCTGTTTTTATAGCTCTTCAAAATGGCCTGACGTTCTTTGAGAACTTTAACAGCCAGTATTTCACGGCTCAGATTCTTGCCGGAGCGACAGCGGATTTAAACAAGTTCAGCTTTAAGCAGACCATTTCTGGAACTCCTCAAGAGTGCATTGTCGCGGCAGTCAATCTCGTTGATCCGACAAAGCCAATTATTGGAGCCGTCACTATTTCCTGGTATTCGGATTCAGGAACAATCTTCGTTACGGCTGTGAATGGTCTGACTGTTGGTTCAACGTACAATCTGCGCGTGAGGGTCTGCTAATGGCTTTTGTCCAAGAAACCCAGAACGACCCGAACGCACAGCAACCGACAGCGACGGGGACTAATGCGCCGATGGATCAGCTCCCGCAGACTTCTAGCGGGGGTGGTGGTGGTTCATCAGGAGCCAACACTTCGGCGGCAGGGTCTCCGCAAGGTGCTCCGTCTGTTCCGAATGCAACAAAAGCCCCGCCCGTTCAGAACCTTTCCGACTATTTAACAGCCAATGCTCCGCAGGCGGCAGGAATGGGCCAGGCGATTGCTCAGAACATTTCAAATCAGGGTCAGCAGGTGACGGGTGATATCAATGCGGCACAGCAGGGATTTGATCAATCTGTTCAGGCATCAAACGTCGCGCCGAATCAGGATCTCGTCAATCAGGCGGCGAGTAATCCTACTCAGTTCGTGCAAGACCCTAACAATGTACAGCAGTTCCAGACTCAAGAGAACGCCAATTATACAGGACCTACATCATTTGAGTCATCGGCTTACGCACAGCCATTGACGCAGGAAGTCAGTCAATTTCAACAGAACACGCCAAACACCAATAATCAATCTGGGATTCTTCAGCTTGTGGCGGGCCAAGAACAGAACCCAACGTTAGGTATGGAGAATCTTGACGCGCTTCTTTTGGGTGGAACGCCAGGCGCAACGCAAGCGATTAACCAGGCTGAATCTCCTTATGCCAATTTGGGCCAGACTTTAACGGGAGTTGGGACTACAGAAGATGCCAATATAGCAACAGCGAAAGCCAACGATTTAGCGGCATCGCAGGGCGTACAAAACTCTTTCTTGACTGGCCCTAATGCGGTAGTTCCGGCCTGGGAACAGGCACTTCAGAACGAACAAAACACTGCAACTGGACAGGTCAATGCTTATAACCAACAGCTTCCCGCCTACAATCAGGAACAGCAAGCTTTAGGAAACATCGCCCAAAACTGGAACAATTTTCAGTATAGCGTTCCGAATTTCGGAATTTACACGACGGATGTAAATAACCCCAGCTCTCCATCGGAAACTCCGATAAACGCACCTTCTCTTTCGAGTGTGGCGACTCCTCAGGATTACGCGACCGAAGCGGCTCTTTCGCAGTTGCTTGGTTCTAGTCTTGGAACTACGCCAATTGATCAATCCACAGTTGATCAAGCAGGAACATTCCAGGCTCCCGGTTCAATTCCGAGCTTACAACCACAAGCCCAAAGTCTAGCGGATCAGCTAGGAATGGCTTATAACCAGACATATCAGAACGATTTAATCCCGACGGCGGGTGTTGATCGGGGAGCATACGGGGCATTACTAGCGGCACTTCAAGGGGAAGAAAATCCCCTGATAAAACAACTTCAGGGCTACGGAGCCAAATGAAAAGGGGCGTGATATAGATGAGCTTTCTGAATGACACATTGAACACATTGACTGGCGGTAAGTCTGGAGAATCTTCTGCGGATTTAGAGAAGGCGTTACAGGCCATTCAGAACGTCCAGACTCCGACTCAGCAGGAGATGCAGTATCAGGTTCAGCAACTCGTATCAGCTGGAAAACTCACGCCTCAGCAGGCCCAAACATTTTTACAGTCTCCGAACGCTTTAGCAAGCGAGAACATTGATCAGACTGGTACTCAGGCCCAAGATTCCGCGATTTCTGGCCTTCTGAGTGCGGCACAGCAGGGTGGTCTTAATCCCGAAGAAGCCGCGCAGATGCAACAGATCGAGCAACAGCTTGGAAGTCAAGAGAAAGGGGCTAACGACGCTGTTTTGCAGAACCAAGCGGCGCGTGGGGCTTTAACAGGCGGCGAAACTCTGGCGGCACAGATGCAGAATAACCAGAACGCTACGGTTAATGCGAACCAGAACGCCGGGAATACTGCCGGACAAGCCTATCAGCAGATGCTTAATGAATTGACGAGCGCGGGAAGCCTTGGAAGTGGATTGCAGAGCCAGGAAAACCAACAGGCTAATACTGTCGGCGCGGCAACGAACGCTATCAACCAGTTCAATACGGCTAATCAGCAACAGGAAGCGAATCTAAACACTCAGGCGCAGAATATTGCTCAGGAAGAGAACCTTTCAAATGCTCAGAACATTAGCAACACCAATGCGGCGAACAATAACGCTTACTCTGCTTATAATGCTCAACTTCCCCAAGAAATTTTCAATGATCAGCTTGGAAAAGCAGGAGCCCAAGCCGGAATCAATGAAACACAGGCCAATCAGGCTACAGGCCAAGGGAATCAGCTCTTAAATCTTGAAAGCGGAGTAGTCAACGCCGGGAGTCAGGCCCTTGGTAAAGGATTCAGTGGCGCGGGTTCAGGTGGCGGAGTTTCTGGAAACTCTTCCGCATTTCCGACTGCTTCTGATGCCGGATCTTCGAGCGCGTCCCTTCCCGATGCTTCTGGTGCTATGGCAAGCGCAGGATCAACGGATCTTCCTTCCGCTCTTTCACTTATGGACGAAGGTGGCGAAGTACCTGGTGAAGCAGAAGAAAGCGGTGATTCTCCGAAGAACGATAAAGTCCCAGCTCTTCTTTCTCCTCACGAAATGGTTATTCCTCGGAGTGCGGCAATCCCGGCTATGCACGGAGACCCGCACAAGGTCATGGACTTCTTAAACCGTATGAGAGCTAAAAAGCAAATGACTCCTCCTCCTGTTCATCCCCACGACATCAAAGGTGTCTTGGACGCGCTCACGATGCGGAGAGGGGGCCACTAATGAACAAACTAGGCGAAACCAATTCTCCTGAATGGGAGAAGATTAAAGGGTGGATGGGTGCGGCCAATGGAAAGAAGGATCATCCCTTAGTTCAGGAAGCCAAACGGACACAGAGGGTCCAGAAGTTTGACGAAGGGGCCGGAGACGTTCAGCCAGATGACGAAACCATGAAGTTCCTGCAACCACAAGGGGCTGGACTTATTGCTCCAAGCGCGGCACGACCTCAGATGGCTCCTCCCGTTCAGGTTCCACCACCTCAGATGCCAGCGGCTCCTGTTCAGCCGCCCCCGCAGATGCCGCCTCAGCTCCCTCCACAAGCGGCTCCGGCTCCTGCAACACCGAACTATTCGAGCCAAGCGGCGAACGAACTTGGCACGAGTCCTCAAGAGCTTGCGGCATTCATTCAGAAGGCCAATACCCCTACGACTGGCGACACCATTCGTGGAGTCGGTGCGTCTTTGGCTGATGCGCTCGGTCGTGCAGGTGGGTCAAACCCGAACTATTTAGAGCAGAACAATAAGGTTGAACTGGCAAGACGTGCAGAACTTTCTGGTATTCCGATGAAACAAGCAGAAGTCGGAAAGGAAAAGTTCGGACTCACTAAGACCTTAGAAGCGGATGATCCTAATTCTTCTTTTAGCAAGATTCAGCAGAATGCAAGCCGTAGTTTTCTTAAACAACTTGGAGCGTCGGATGCTGATATTCCTAAAATACCCGCTTCCATGATTCACGATCTTCAGTCGGGACGCATTGAATGGAAGAAGGCCCAGGCAGAGCTTGGTCTTAAAGGTGCTTACGAAATGGGGATGCTTGGACTTCAAGGCGAAGCCCAGAAAACGCGACAAGCCGAAGCGCAAACACGCGAAAAAGAAGCTGAAAAGGGTGCATTAGAAAAAGTAGTCAGCGGTTCCCCTTTTCCGTTTGTTGGCCCCACCCATGACGAGAAACGAGCGGCTATTGAAAAACTTGGAAAGCTTGGAGGAATTGGCGATTTCGATCACACCTCAATCCCTGCCGGGACAATTTATAAAGCTCCCGACGGAACCATGCGGAGAAAATCGTAATGGGTTGGCAAGAAGATCCTGTAGTTGACTCAGCTCAAGCGCAACCATGGCAGAGTGATCCTGTCGTTAGTAGCAATTGGTCTGATTTGCCAGGGAATATTATTCCTGATGCTAAGGCTGTTGGAACAGGAGCAGTAAATGCTGGAATCAGAACAGCAAAAGGGATATATGACTTTCCAGAAGATGCGGTTAATTCTGCTGAAGATGTTCTTGCTGGTGGGAATCCGTCCGACACACCGATTGGTCAAGATGCGAAGACTGTTGGCAGTGGAGTTGTGGATGCAGTCAAAGGAATTCCGCAACAACTAGAGAATCTTGGATCTAAAGAACAATGGATTAACCATCCTGTACAGAACGCCATGACGGCGGGAAGCATTGCGGCTCCGATGTTTGCGCCAGAGGAAGGATTGGCCTCTAAATTAGGGACAGGGATGGAGAACAAAGGCGCGAACATGGCGGCAGACTTAGCCGAAACGTCTGGAAAGACCGTCCAGAAAATACGTCCCGAAACGCTCGGAGAAGATGCAGAGGCAGGAATTAGGAAAGCCGGAAATACGCCGAACGTTGCCGATGTTCGTACTCAGCTCGGTAAGAGAATGGTCAACGAAGGCGTTGTTGGTGGTGTTGGGCAAGATATCGGAGATAGGCTTCAAAAGGTCAGCGAATCCAAAGATTTGGCAGGGCAAGATATTGGCTCAGTCCGAGATGAAATACGAGCGACAAATAAAGCGACTGGTGTCTATGACGACGTTGACGATCCCATTCATGTTCAAGCAAACCCAATTTTGAAAGAGGTTTTAGACACCGCTAATGAGCTTCAAGGTTCTGCAAGGAGTGGTATCAAGCAAATGTCTAGGTTTTGGCGCGAGACTTATAACTCATTGGCTAAGAAAGCCGAAGAGAATGGCGGTCGTTTATCTTTAGATGATGTTCACACCGAAATGCAGGACGTTGGGAAAGACATGAATTCTTCTCCGAATTCTGCACGATTTAATGCGGCTTCTGACATTTATGGGCACTTAGCTGATACCCAAGAAAAGATGGTAAATGATTTCTCAGAGACTATGGGAAGACCAGACCTTAAAGCGAAACTTTTAGACGCAAACAAGCGATATACCTTGTACTCGAAGATGGAGGGAGATTTAAAAGGTCCAGCGGCCTCTGGTGCTACTTCTGGTGGTAATTCTCCTTCACCGCAACGGGCGGCCCTTCGTGGTGCGCCTATTCGCGCTATGGCTTATTCGGCGGTACAGCAGATTAAGCCAGAATTAGCGGCAAAGTTGGTAAGAGGCGGCCCTGCAATGGCAAAGTGGGGCGGTATGTTAGAAGCGGCGGCGAAGAAAGGACCACAGAATTTGGCTATGACCGATTATGTTTTAAGACAAACTGATCCTGAATATGCGAGGGCAACACAATGAAAAAATTATTAGCTATCGCCCTCCTGGGCTTATCTTCTTTAGGGTGGGGGGTTCAACAGACCAACCGCCTTGGCCTTTACCTTCCGGCGGTCGGTTCTCCGAATTGGGGTCAGTACCAGAACACAAACTGGCAGATTTTAGATAGTACGGTTAATACGGGGTCCGGTGGCGGAACTGGCGGGGGATCAACAAACGGAACGATTTTGGCGGCCCCTCAATATTCCGCGCCATTTTATGCGCTTTCTGGCTCAACAACCACTTTGACGGGTCTTACTCCAGGGACTTCCGGTCAAGTTTTTACGACCGCTGGATCTTCTGCGTCTCCCTTCTGGTCCACAGTAGTGACAAGTACATCACTTGCCCCTGGATCATCGAACTATATTCAAAACTCTCCTTTATTCGTTCCAGGTGAAGCCATAAACATGTCCACCGCCACCATTTCGAGCATGACGGTTACGCAGTCAATGTTAACTAACTCTTTACAAAGTATTGACCCTGTAAATAGTTTCAATTTGGCTGTACCAACATCTGGAACAAATGCTCAGGGATCATTGTTCTGGTACAACGGATCAGAGGGAATAAATGCCTTGAATGGTCCTGGATTTGTTGTCTCTCTTACTCGCGGGCCAAACTTAACTTTTTATTCCCCTTATGCTTCTCAGACGAATGGAAGACAAGTCTTTGTTATGAAGCAAATAAACGGAGTTCCCTTTGCCATAGTGCCATCAAGTGATGCCGCAACGACTGGCGTATTAGCTTTCGCAGGAACAAGCGTTGGAACTTCACAGTATGTTGGTCTTCGCGCTCCGGCGGGTACTTCCTTGAGTGGAACAACCTGGAATCTACCATCGGCAGATGCTTCTGGTTGTTGGCAGTCTGATGGATCTGGGAATCTTTCAATATCGGCATGTCCAGGTGGAGGTGGCGGTGGCTCAACAGGCGGCTCGATCATCGCCTCGACCCAGAACAACTTCGGGTATTATTCTGCCGTTGCGACCAATACGATCAACGGGACTTCGTTCATTACTCTCGGGACCAGTCAAATTATCGTCACAACGATGACGGTCTCTAGCATCACAGCAACGGCTCTGTCGGCAGGGGGTCTAACGCTCACGGCTACGGGGTATCCGTACTTCATTCCTCCCGACGGCAATAAATACGGACTAGTCGGATCGAGTGCGAGTGTGACCGTAGGCCATTACGCTACGTTTAGTAGCACCAACGGCGCAATCGTTGATGGCGGGACTGGGAGCGGCGGCGGCGGTACTCCTGGCGGTGTTTCCACACAGATGCAATTCAATAATGCGGGATCTTTCGGCGGCACAAACCTTGAAACAGTCGATGCCAGCTCGGTCAGTTTCAACGGCATTTCATCCATGACTTATATTGGGTTCTCGACGATGGTGTTTCAGTCAGGAACGGCTTTAGATGTTTCTTCGGGGACATTCTATGTTTCAACGGAAACCTACAATAATGGATCAATCGTAGAAGCTCTTGCTAGTGGACTTCAGATCGTATCGAGCATGACAATTACAGGACAAGTGACAGTTACGACAACCGCATTTAATGGACAGAATTTTTCGACCCTAGGACCTGCACCCAATGGCACATTTCAATATTGCCCCGACTGTACTGTAACGACTCCGGCCACTTGTGTCGGTGTTATTTCAGCGGCTTGCGTGTGTGCTGGATCAGGAAGTGGAGCTTTTGCTAAACGGTTAAACTCGACGTGGTACTGTAATTAAGGAGAATGACATGAAAAAAATATTGTTCGCCATTTTAATGCTCGCGGGTTCCACGGCTTTTGCCGGGAACATTATTGTCCAAGCGGGAGGCGGCTCCGGAACTATAACCGGAGTCACGGCTGGAACCGGAATCTCAGGCGGCGGTTCGTCCGGCAATGTCACTGTCACTAACACGGGTGTCCTTTCTGTTTCCAGCACTTCTACTGGCGGGACTCCGATCACTGGCGCAGTGCAATTATTGCCTGGTTCTAACGTCACTCTCACTCAGTCTGGACAGGGAATCACTATCGCTTCATCGGGCGGTG
>Ga0265338_10001386_pt1 | contig 39429 bp, 28 predicted proteins | sample 42126metaG_FD_193579 | JGI IMG/M metagenome (GOLD analysis project Ga0265338, IMG submission 193579) | Rhizosphere microbial communities from Carex aquatilis grown in University of Washington, Seatle, WA, United States - 4-21-26 metaG | ecosystem: Host-associated > Plants > Roots > Rhizosphere... | reverse complement strand
TCACCGCGCCCCCAAAGATCCACTTCCCAACCGAGATAAACCGGCGCGGTGAAGGTGTTGTAAATGGATGATTCATTGGCCGCGTGGCCAAAGGATGGCGCGTTGAAGCTGGTGCGCTGGCGGATCAGCTCGCCGTTCGGGCTGCCGCCGGCGGAGATTTGCGGGAAGAAATTCGCGCGCGCTTCCGCGGCCAGTTGACGGGCCTGCTCAAACTGGTCGGCAGCCCCGGCCAACGTTTGGTTGTTGGTGACGGCCAACGTTTCCAGCCGGTTCAATTCCGCATCGGCAAACAGCCGCCACCAGTCGCCCCGGGACATGCGGTCGGAGGGCTCGGCAATTTTCCAGACCAGGGAATTGGTGCCGGCCGGGCCGTTGGTGGTGAACGTTCCGGGCAGCGGTTGCGTTGGCAACGCCGCCGGTCGATGGTAATCGGGCCCCACGGCACAACCGGCCAGACCCGTCGCCAGAATAACGCTGCCGATAAAAACAGCCGTTTTCATTTGGGTAAACTGGCCTTCACGGGCGCTGTCACCCGTACCGTCATGCCGTCGGCGATGGAATCCGGCGGATTGACAATGACACGTTCGCCGGCTTGAAGCCCGCTCAGGACTTCAACGGTATTGCCGAAGTCGCGGCCGAGGCGGATGGAGCGCAATTGCACCTTGTTATCGCTGCCCACCGCGGCGACCTGCATGCCTTGGGCCCGAAAAATCAGCGCATTGTCGGTGAGCGTCAGCACGTTCCCATCGTCGGCCTCGTTGAAACGCGCCTGGGCATAGCTGCCGGCCAGGATCTCGCCGTGCGGGTTGGCCACCTGCAATTCCACCTGCAAGGTGCGGGAAACCGGGTCCACCGCACCCGCCGTGCGGGTCACTGTGGCGGTGAAAGTCCGGCCCTGGGATTCCTGGAAAATCAGCTCGGCTTTCTGGCCGGGGGCGATGGCATGGACGAGCGGCTGGGGCACGCGGACATAGACGCGGAGCGGGTCCATTTGCGCTTCGCGGAACAATTCTGGCCCGCTGCCCGACGCGATCAGCTGGCCGATGTCCGTGTTGCGGACCGTGATGGTGCCGTCGAACGGTGCGGTGACGCGGTCAAAACCCTTCAGGTCCACCAATCGCTGCACATTGGCGCTCGCGGCCGCGACGTTGGCCTGTTTCAGGGTGTAATCCGCCGTTTTCTCCGCCGTTTCCTGTTCGCTCACGCTGGCGGTCTTGAGCAGTTCCGTCCAGCGATCGGCGGTAATCCGGGCGAGGTCCAGGGCAGCGTCGGCCTGGGCCAGTTCCGCCCGGGCTTGGGCCAGCTGCTGGTCGAGTTCGGGCGTGTCGATTTCAGCGAGGAGCTGGCCGTTGGTGACCGACTCGCCGATATCCACGAACCAATACTTCAAATAGCCGCTGGCGCGGGCATGGACGGAAGCCTCGACGAAGGCCACCACTTCCGCCGGCAACGGCGTGCCCAGATCGGGTTTCGACACCGTCGGAGACACGACATCGACGGTGATGACTGAATCGGCGTGGGTGGTTGCCAGCAACCGGTGGCGGGAAAACCAGCGCGGCACGAAACCAATGAGCAGGCCGGCGAGAACCAGCGCGATGACGATCTGTCCGATCCGGGTCAAACTGACCGGTGCGGGCGGTGTGGGAGTGGGAGCATTTGAGTTCATGGTCGGGGAGATGGATTGCCCGGCTGGCGGTGCCGGTGCATGAAACTGAAAACAACAGGCACAAAAAACAACGTGGCGATGGTGGCGAACACCAGTCCGCCGATCACGGCGCGGCCCAACGGCGCATTTTGCTCGCCGCCTTCACCGAGGCCCAGGCTCATCGGCAGCATGCCGATAATCATGGCCAGCGCGGTCATCAGGACCGGGCGGATGCGTCCGACGCCCGCCTCGAGCGCGGCGGTGACGGGGTCGAGCCCGCGCAGCAGGTTATCCCGGGCGAAGGTCACCACGAGCACGGAATTGGCTGTGGCCACGCCCAGGCTCATGATGGCGCCCATCAAGGCCGGGACGCTCAGGGTGGTTTGGGACAGGAACATGCCCCAGACCACGCCGGCGAGCGCGCCGGGCAGGGCGGTGATGATGATGAACGGGTCGAGCCAGTTCTGGAAATTGACGACGAGCAGGAAATAGATGAGGACGATGGCGCCGACCAGGCCGACGCCCAGGCCGAAGTAGCTGGAGCGCATGGTTTCCGCCTGGCCACGGATGACGATGCTGCTGCCGCGCGGCAGGTCTTTGCCGGCCTTCTCGACCAGCGGCTGGAGGTCATTCAATACGCCGCCGAGGTCGCGGCCATCCACGTTGCCGTAAACATCGATGACCGGTATCACGTTGTAATGTGAAATAACCGGTGAAATATTCACCCGTGAGACGCTGGCGAGGTTGGCCAGGATCTCGGCATTATTCGCACCCGGCTGGCTGGAACTGATGGGCATGGCCTTCAATTGTGCCAGCGAATCCATGGCGTATTCCGGGGCGCGGACGTTGATGAGATATTGAATGCCGACTTTGGGGTCAAGCCAGTAGGCCGGCTGCACCTGGCTGCTGCCGCTCAGGGCGAGCAGGACGGAATTGGCCACGTTTTGTTCGGTCAGCCCGAGTTCGGCGGCCTTGGAACGGTCAACGGAAATGAGGAACTGCGGCCAGTTATCAGGCTGTTGCACCCGCACGTCGGCGGCGCCGGGAATGTTCCGGATCTGGTCGGCCAGGCGCGCGGCCAAGGCGCGATTCCCGGCCAGGTTGCGCCCGACGATTTGCACGTCAAACGGCGCTGGCAGTCCGAAATTCAAGGTCTGGCTGACGATGTCCGCCGGCAAAAAGTAGAACATCGTTCCGGGAAACTCGCGGTTCAAGCGCTCGCGCAAGCGTTGCACATAACCTGCCGTGGGCGCATGGCCGGGCTTGAGCGACACAAGAATATCCGCGTCGCCGGGTCCAATGACCCCGCTCGTGTTGTAACTCAAATTGATGTAGGAATTCGGGATGCCGATATTATCGAGGATGCCGCCGAGTTCCGGCGCCGGGATCTCGTTATGAATGACCTGATTGACCTGGTCGGTGAGCCGCTCGGTTTCTTCGATGCGGGTGCCGGTGCGCGCGCGGAGGTGCAGCAGGAACTGGCCGGCGTCCACCGCCGGGAAAAAGTCCCGGCCCAACACCTGAGTGAGCAGCCAGGAGGCGGTGCAAAAGGCGAGGAAGCAGATGGCAAACGGTTTGCGATGCTCAAAACAGCTGGCGAGCAAGGCCCGATAACCGGCGCGGAAACGTTCGAAGCCGGATTCAAAGGCGCGTTGAAATCCGATGAGTGGCTTCAGCCATCGCGGGGCCCGGGATTCACCGTGATGCTCGCCAGGCAATTGAACGTTCCGGTAGAACCACATCACCAGCGTCGGCACCAGCGTCCGGGAAAGGATGTAACTGGCGAGCATGGCGAACACCACGGCTTCGGCCAGGGGAATAAATAGAAATTTGGCCACCCCGGTCAGGAAAAACATCGGGACGAACACGATGCAGATGCACAGGGTGGAAACGAATGCCGGCAGCGCGATTTCCTGTGAGCCAATGAGAATGGAGTCCTCCAGCGGCTTCCCTTCCGCGAGGTGGCGATGGATGTTTTCAATGGCCACGGTGGCATCATCCACCAGGATGCCCACCGCCAGGGCCAGGCCGCCGAGGGTCATCAAATTGATGGTTTCGCCCAGCGCACTCAGGGTGGCGATGGAACAAAGCACGGAAAGCGGGATGGACAGGGCGATGATGAGTGTGCTGCGCCACGAACCGAGGAACAGCAGGATCATCAGGGCCGTCAGGGCGGCGGCGATGACACCTTCGCGCAAGACCCCGTTGATGGCCGCGCGCACGAACAGCGACTGGTCGGCAAATTCGCTGACGTGCAAATCCGGCGACACGGTGGCCATCACGCGGGGCAGGACGGCTTTGACGTTGCGCACCACGTCGAGCGTCGAAGCCGAGCCGGCTTTCATGATGGTGAGCAGGGCCCCGCGCACACCGTCCTGCCGGACGGCATTTTGCTGGGGCGTGTAGCCGTCGTGCACCTGCGCCACGTCGCTCAGATAAATGGTCGCCCCGTTGACGACCTTGATGGGCAGATGATTCAAGTCATCGATCAGGCGGGGATTGGAATCCACCGCCACGTCGTATTCGGTCGCGCCGATCTTGGTGGTGCCGCTGGGCAGGATGATGTTCTGGGCGTTGATGGCGCTGACGACATCCTGGGCCAGGAGGTTTTTGGCTTTGAGCGCGGGCAGGCTCAGGTCCACCGACACCACGCGGTTTTTGCCGCCGTAAGGCCAGGGGATCATTGCGCCGCGGACATTGGACATGCCGACCCGCACCTGGTTTGCAGTCACGTCGAACAATTCCTGCTCGGACATTTTGTCACTGCTGAAGCTGTACTGCAGAATCGGGACAGACGAGGCGTTGTACTGGATGACCAGCGGCGGCTGCATCCCGGGCGGCATCAACCGCAGGACCGTCTGGGCCGAGGCGGTGATCTGGGCCACGGCGGCATCCACGCTGGCGCCGGGCTGAAGGAAGACCTTGACGACGCTGATACCGTTGTAGGAGGTGGACTCGATGTGCTGGATGTTGTTTACGGTGACTGTAAGGATGCGCTCGTGCGTATAGGTGATGCGTTGTTCGAGCTGCGGGGCATCCAGGCCGGAATATTGCCAGATGATGCTGACGACCGGGATGTTGATGGCCGGGAAGATGTCCGTGGGTGTACGCAGCAAGATGAACGGCGTGATCAGGACGAGGAGCAGGGCGGCCACCACAAACGTGTAAGGCCGGCGCAGGGCGAGTTTGACAATCCACATAGAAATTCGGTCGTTTCGCCGCGTTACGAAACGAAACCCTCCTTGGCGCTGTTTTTATTCATAATTATCCAACTGGTCAACAAAACGGGGGTGATCCTTCCCGGTGAAACTGTTTGTTCTCCAACAAATTCCCCCTAGGCCATCACGGCCCTGGCCCCGATCAATTTTTTAACGGTCGGCTTGATGTGCTGCAGGACCTTGAGGTCATTGAGAATCTTGGCCCGTTGTACCAACCCCAAAATGCAGGCATGAATCTGTAGCGCGGCGACCGCGGGATCTTCCACCTGCACCAGCCCCGCCCGTTTGGCATCGGCAATGGCGCCTTCGACGTATTTGACCGTGCGACCAATCAGATCCATCGCCTTGCGCCGGACTTTTTCATCGTGGGTGGCCAACTCGCTGCCGACACTGGTATAGGGACAGCCACAGACGTGCTCGTACTTTTCAAATCGTTTTCGCTGGACTTCACAGATATAATCGCACCAGAGCGCCAGCCGTTTCAGGGGCGGCACCTGGGTGGAAAAGATACGGTCATAGTCCGGCTGTTTCAGCCGCCAATGCTCCTCGTAGGCGGCGATCACCAGGTCGGTCTTGGTCCGGAAAAAATAGTAAAAGCTGCCTTTATTGACCCGGGCGCGCTTGCAGATCTGGTCCACGCTCACCGTGCCGTAACTGCTATCGTAAATGAGGTCAAAAGCCACCTGCAGCAGCTTCTCCTTCGCGTCACTGACTCTTCCCATAAATCCTTTTCTCAAACCGCTTTAACTGTGCTGGCCATTAATTGCGTCAGCGATGCCAAAATAGGGTATGTTATCCAACCGGTCAACTATTATTTTTATCTAGTGGAAATCCGGGTGGATTGGCCGGTGACAGCGGGTGCCGGATGGGCCGGGTCGGGTGGTTTCCGGCGGGGGTGTTACTGCAAGCTATCGGGCGAGGTATAGGTGGTTTCCATTCCCCACAACAACAGGGCAATGAGGCTGAAGTACATCGCGGCCATGGTCCAGGGTTGCCCGGGTGCCACCTCAAAGCAGCGGAGTTCCGCCTCTGATTTGCGCCGGAACAGAAAGAACAGCCGGGGCAGGGACAGGACCAGGATCAGGATCACCAAAAAATTCGGATGCGCGATGCTCATCATCACCGGGACGATTCCTGATTTGCAAAGTGGAGGGCTTGAGGTAGCTTGTCCGCTCATGGTTCTGGTCATCGACAATTACGATTCATTCACCTACAACCTCGTCCAATACCTGGGCGAGTTGAAGGTGGACCTGCAGGTGCGGCGGAACGACGACATTACGCTCGACGCCATCCGCGAGCTGAAGCCGGAGCGGATCCTGGTATCGCCCGGGCCGTGCTCGCCGCGGGAATCCGGCCTGTCCAACGAGGTCATCCGCAATTTCGGCAGCCAGCGCATTCCCGTGTTCGGCGTCTGCCTGGGACACCAATGCATCGGGCACACGTTCGGCGCGGAGGTGGTGGTGAATTACCGCATGATGCACGGCAAGACCTCGCCCATCAAACACCACGGCAAGGACCTGTTCGAGGGCATGCCGAATCCGTTCCTGGCCACGCGTTATCATTCCCTGGTCATCAAGCGCGACACGCTGCCGGCCTGCCTGGAAGTCACCGCCGAGACCGACGAAGGCGAGATCATGGGGGTGCGGCACAAGGAACTGCCGATCTGGGGCGTGCAATTCCATCCGGAGAGCATCCTGACGGAGAGCGGCCGGCAGATCATGAAAAATTTTCTCAAGTTGAAGTAACCGCAAAGTACGCTATACTCAAAAGCTCATGCAGGTTCATTTGCTGAAATCGAAGATTCACCGCGCCACCGTCACCGGCGGCAACGTGAAATATGAGGGCAGCCTGACCATTGCCGCTGACCTGATGGCCAAGGCGGGGTTGCAGGAGTACGAGCGCATCCTGTGCGGCAACATGGCCAACGGCAACCGGTTTGAGACCTACGCCATCCGCGGCAAACGCGGCTCCGGCCAGATCATCATGAACGGCGCGGTGGCGCACCTCGGCAAAAAGGGCGACCTGCTCACCATCATGAATTTCGCCGTCGTGGACAAAAAACAGGCCGCGAAATGGAAGCCCCGCGTCATCGTCCTCGGCAAGGGAAACAAGATCGTGAGCGAACGGGGAATCTGATTCCAAAAGGCTAGGGCGGGCAGTCCTTTGCCCGCCGCTCGCACGCAACCACCAGAACGGCGCGCACGGAGTGACGCGCCCTACCAAAAAACAACACGCCGGTTTTCACCGGCGTGCTGGCTCACGAAAATAGACTTCGTGGTTTACAAACCCTTGGCCACTTCGTTCCAGTTGATCACATTCCAGACGGCCTTCAAATAATCCGCGCGCTTGTTCTGGTATTTCAGGTAGTAGGCATGTTCCCAGACATCCACACCGAGCAGCGGCTTGCCTTCACAGCCGGAGAGGGACTTGCCCATGAGCGGATTGTCCTGGTTGGCGGTGGAGACAATTTCCAGTTTGCCGCCGTGGGAAACGAGCCAGGCCCAGCCGCTGCCGAACCGGCCGATGCCGGCCGCTTCAAACTTTGCCTGGAAATCGGCGAAGGACCCGAACGAGGCATTGATGGTGTCGGCGAGTTTGCCGGTGGGGGCGCCGCCGGCCTTGGGCGCGAGCAGCTTCCAGAAAAATGAATGATTCCAATGGCCGCCGCCGTTGTTGCGCACCGGGCCGCGGATGTTGTCCGGCACGGTCGCCAGGTCCTTGATCAGGGCGTCGAGCGGCTTGGCCTCGAGCGCGGCGTTGCCGGCGATGGCCTTGTTGAGATTATCCACGTACGCCTTGTGATGGCGGTCGTGATGGATTTCCATCGTCAACGCGTCGATATGGGGTTCCAAGGCTTCCATGGGATAGGGCAGGGGAGGTAGTTCGTGTGCCATAATTTTTAATCCTTTCGTTTCGTTAAACTTCTTTGACCGCAAATTGCGCCAGAGTCGACGAAAAAGCAAGTGCAGATAAACCGCGTCATAAATTATTTGGTGCCAATGCGGTACAATTGATAACTTCCCTTTTAGCAGCAGCCTGTTTAGCCAAAGAATATAAACCGGTCAGGGGATATACACCGAATGAAGGCATTTTTTACAATCGTTCTGATGTATTTCTGTTTCAACACCGCTGACGCTGCGGACGAGCGCATTTGGTGGCCGAAAGCAAAAATCAATGGCCAGCCTGTCCGCTTGTGTTTTGATACGGGTACGAGCGTTCCCGTAGTGCTTTATTCAACCGTCGCCCAGCGGTTGGGCTTGAAAGTCACACCGCCGGATTATCAACCTGATCCGGGACGATTCGCTTTTGGAACGACCGAGATGTGTGATTTAAACCTGGGAAACACCAATGTTCGAACTTCTCTCAGTGTTGGTCAGATGCCAGAATATCTGAAGTCGCCTGAAGATGGAATCTTGGGATGGCCGGCGTTGAGATCCGATATTTTGTTTCTGGATGCGACCAGAGATAAAATCAGAGGCTTCGCCGCCGTCCCGAAAAAAGCCATTGCGTGGACAAGACTCTGCGTACAGACCAATCTGAATATTCTTGGTTTCGAGGTGGTCGATCAAAATGGCAACCGGGCGAACATCCTGGTCGATACCGGCATAGCTTTTGGGATCAAATTGAGTCCGCAAAAATGGCAGGAATGGAAACGGGCTCATACCAACCAGCCAACTACCATCGAAGCTTATTATACGCCGAGTTTGGGAGCCGTGATCGCCGAAGAGGCCTGGGCGCGTGAAATTGCACTGGGCCCGTTGGTTTTGACCGATGTTCCCGTTATGGAGGCTGATGCAACCGATGTTATCGTGGGCTCATCAGCACAATCGCAATATGAAGCAACGCTCGGACTTGCGGCGTTGAATCGGTTGGACAATATCATTGACGGCAAAAACGGCATTGCTTACTTGCATCTCAAAAGGACGCCAGCTTCGCCTTACCAACACAATCGGCTTGGTGCTGACTTCGCACCGAACAATGATTCAAAGAACGATGACCTGGTCGCTCATGTTGCAGCTGGCAGCCCGGCGCACGAAGCGGGGATTCGCGACGGCGATGTGTTGTTGAAAATCAACGGCCACGATGTAACGAAATGGCGCACGGATACGAACCCGCCGCCTCAAGTGCCGGCTTTTATGCAGCCAGCCAAAACCAAGGTCGAATTTACTTTGAAACGCGGTGACACGGTTTTCAGTACAACCGCCGTGCTGCGAAACATTCTTCCGTCGGGCGGGGCGAACCATTCAAACTGAATTCCACCGCCGGATCGCGGTGTTGAGCCTTTCACCGGTTCCGCAAATTTCCAGGGCGGGAGACCGGCCTCGCGGCTTGGGGAGGCGGAAATTGCGTGACAAGGATATTATTGGCCGGACGGATACAAATGCTCGGCGCATGGACTAGAAGCAGGCCCGGACTACGCCGCCATCCACGCGCAGGGCGGCGCCGTTGGTGGCCGAGGACCGCGGGCTGCAGACGTAAACGACCAGGTTGGCCACTTCTTCCGTGGTGGCGAAGCGTTTGATGAGCGAGCTGGGCCGCACGCTGTTAAAAAATTCCCTCTCGAAGTCCGCAAACGGCTTGCCGCCGCTCAGTTGCTTGACGAATTCATCCACGCCGTCGGAATGCGTCGGGCCGGGCAGGACGGCGTTCACCGTTACGCCCGTGCCGGCGCAGGTCTCGGCGATGCCGCGGGAGACGGCCAGTTGAGCGGTCTTGGTCATGCCGTAATGGACCATTTCGGCGGGAATCTGGACACCACTCTCGCTGCTGATGAACACGATGCGTCCCCGGTTTTTCTGTTTCATCGCCGGCAGGTACGCGCGGCTCAGGCGGACACCGCTCAACACGTTCACCTCGAAGAACCGGCGCCAGTCGTCGTCAGGGATTTGCTCGAACGGTTTCGGTTCAAAAATACCGAGATTGTTGACGAGAATGTCCACGGCGGGGAATCGCTTTACGAGCGCAGCGGTGGTGGCGGCGTCGGACAAATCACCGGCAAAGCCCTCCGGTTTTGCGTTGGGGACGGCCGAGCGGATTTTCGCGAGCGCGTCGGTGACCGATTTCTCGGATCGGCCGTTGATGATGACTTTGGCGCCTTCGCGCGCGAGGCCGGTGGCGATGGCCAGGCCGATGCCCTTGGTTGAGCCGGAAATGAGCGCCAGCTGGTCCGTCAATTGAAGATCCATAGTGCCGCCAAGTTCGCATGGGCCGGCCCGGTGTCAACCCCGGTTTGGAGCCCGGCGGGGCCGTTTGAACTGTAGCGTCGGTTGTCTCAACCGATCCCGCAATGAGGGACGCTGAGGACAGCGCACACTACAACAAGGGCCGGCGGGTTTATTTTTCAATGTAGGGAGCGCCCCAGCGCAGATCTCTTCGCAAGGTGCCTTTGGCCTTCACGGCGCGCATCATGTCCGATACCTGGTTCCAGTCCAGTTGCATCGTGACCTTGTCCGGCCAGTCCCGTTCCTGCGTATAAAACTCCAGTTGCAGTTCCAGGTGGCCGTTCCTCTCCGCCGGGGTCACCAGGCTGAACAATTGCGTGGCTTTCTCGAAGTCCTTTTCCGACGCCTTCGACCAGCGCCACAAAACCTCGTCGGTGATGTCCAGTGGCAGGGCCGGTGATTGCACCGCAAACAATCGCGGCTTCATGCCCTTGGAATCGTCCGGGTCCGGCGACACATAGGCCTGGTCGCCGACAAAGATCGCCACATCGCCATGGATGACTTCGTCGACACCATACAACGAAGGCCAGATCGTGGTGGTTTTGCCGTCCGGCCCCCGATGCTGGAGCGAGACCCGCTCATCGGCGGGTTTACCGGCGGTACCGTGCACGGGGTGGGCCACTTCTTCGTAACCATTGCCCAAAGGTGTAACCGGGGGAGACGCGCACCCGGCCAGGCTGAGGCAGAGGATGGCCAATGACAAATGGAGCGATTTCGAAATCCGATGGCAGCCGGATTGACGGGACTCATGATTTACGATTTGCGATTTACGATTTACGCAACTGGCAGGGATCGTGGAGAGATTCGTAAACCCCGATAAATCGCGAGCATGCGACCGGAGTCGGTGTCGTAAATAGTAAATCGTAAATTCAGAATTTCTCATCAGTTTCATCGCTTATGGGTCAATGTTTCGCCAGTTCAACAAAGTTTTTCAGCAACTGCAGCCCGATCTTCTGGCTTTTTTCCGGGTGAAATTGCGTGGCATAAACGTTGTCGCGCCAGACGGCCGACGCAAACTTCCCGCCGTATTCCGTGCGCGCGGCGACGATGCCCGCGTCTGACGGTTGCGGATAAAAGCTGTGAACAAAATAAACGTAACTGCCATCGGCCACGCCCCGGAACAGCGGGCAGTCCGGCTTCACAATTTCCAACCGGTTCCAGCCAATCTGCGGGATTTTCAGCCCCGGCTGCCCGGCAAAACGGACGACGCTGCCCTGGAAGATTCCGAGGCCGGCGGCGCAGGAATTGAACTCCTCGCTTTTGTCAAACAGCGCCTGGTAGCCGACGCAGATGCCGAGGAATGGTTTGCCGGACTGGATGAAGCTGCGCGCCGCTGCGAGCAATTCCTGTTTGCGCAGGGCGTTGATGCAGTCGTCAAACGCGCCGACGCCAGGCAGGACCATGGCCCGCGCGTCGCCAATCTGGCCCGGCGATTGCGCGATGCGCACGTCGGCGCCGACCTTGAGCAGGGCCTTATGGACGCTGCGCAGGTTGCCGGAACCGTAGTCGAGCAAAGCAATCACGCCTTCAGTCTAGCCGCAGATGGACGCGGATGAAACACGGATTTTCGGGCAAAAAACCTTTTACCCGGAAATGTATCCGTGATATTTCACGACCTTCATGGACTGCCCGCCGGAGAAAATTTCAACTGCCGCACCCGGCCGGCAATTTTGTCTCTGGCCCTGGGTGGCGGTGCTGGCGGTGCTGTTATTCGCCGGGTTTATCCGCGTGCGTTTGTTGGACCTGCCGTTGGAACGGGATGAAGGTGAATATGCCTATGCCGGCCAATTGATTCTCCAGGGCATTCCGCCTTACGAAGTGGCGTACAACATGAAGCTGCCGGGAACCTATTTTGCCTACGCCCTGGGCATGGCGGTGTTCGGGCAGACGACCGGCGGGGTGCATTTGACGTTGCTGCTGGCCAACAGCCTGACGCTGGTGTTTATTTTTTTGCTGGCGCGAAAACTATTCGGGGTGACCGCCGGTGTGGCGGCGTGTGCCACATACGGCATCATGTCGTTGAGCCCGGCGGTATGCGGGACGGCGGGCCACGCCAACCATTTTGTCGTTTTGTTTGCCGTGCCGGCGACACTGCTTTTATGGCCGGCCGGTGGATCCAGGCCGCTGGCGGCCCTGTTTTTCAGCGGGCTGCTTTACGGGCTGGCATTTTTGATGAAGCAACAGGGGATCTGGTTCTGCCTGTTTGGCTGGGCCTGCCTGGCCTCGCAGGTCTTTCCTCGAAAGGTTGTCTCCCCGCCTCAATCCATCAAGGCGGCCCTCATTTTCGGGTTGGGAATGATTTTGCCCCTGGGCCTGACGGCTCTTTACCTGGCGGTGACCGGGGTGTTCGCTCAATTCTGGTTTTGGACCGTTGATTATGCGCGTTATTATGTCTTGTCGGACGATTTGAAGCTGGGCTGGCAATATCTGAGCGAGCACCTGAAGGGGACGGCCCGGGTTTCGGCGGGGTTCTGGTTCCTGGCCATCCTGGCCCTGCCGCCGGCCCTGCTTGACCGGACCTTGCGCCGCCCAGCCACTTTCGCGGTGTACTTCTGGATTTGTTCGTTTCTCGGCACAGCCACCGGACTTATTTTCCGACAACATTATTTCATCCTCGTCCTGCCCGCATTTGCGCTGCTGGTGGGGTTGGCGGTCGGCGCCTGGCGGCAGGTTTTCCGGTCGGCAGCCCTGAAGGCCATGCCGCCGATCTTATTCGTGGCTCTGCTGGGCTGGACCATCTGGGCCCAAAGGGAACTGTTCTTCCGGCTGTCTCCGGTCCAGGCCAGCCAGGCCATCTATGCGGGCAATCCCTTTGTGGAATCCCTGGTGGTCGCCGAATACGTCCGCGAACATTCCTCTCCGGCTGACCGGCTGGCGGTCCTCGGTTCGGAACCGGAAATTTATTTTCTGGCGCAACGGCATTCGGCCACCGGTTACATATACACCTATCCGCTCATGGAGTTGCAGCCTTATGCCGGCCGGATGCAGCGCGCGATGATCAGTGAGATTGAATCCAACCGGCCGGCCAGCCTGGTGCTGGTCATGTACAAAACCTCGTGGTTGATCCGCCGCGCCTCGGACGTCAGCATCCTCCACTGGTTCGATGCTTATGCCGGGGCTTTTTACGAGCGGGTGGGGGTGGTGGGCGTGCGTCCGACCGGGGAAACGGTCGGGATTTGGGACGCCGACGCGGCGAATTTTCGTGATCCGCTCGATCAGTACATCATGGTTTACCGGCGCCGGCCCGATCCGGCCCCGCCGCATTAGCCGCCGGTCCCGCGCAGTTCCCGCTCCGTCTTCAACCGCAATTGGCCACAGGCGGCGTCGATGTCATGGCCTTTTTCGCGACGCAACGTGGCCACGACTTTCTGCTTTTCCAGCGCGGCGAGGAAGTCTTCGCAAACCGCTTCATCCGGGCGTTCCCAGGGCAGGCCCTCGACCCGGTTGTAAGGAATCAAATTCACCTTGGCGAACAGCTTTTTGGCGAGCGCGGCAAGCGGCCGGGCCTGTTCCAGCGCATCGTTCACGCCGGCGATCAAAATGTACTCGAACGTGATCATCCGGCCCTTGTGTCCCTGGTAATCCTCGCAGGCGGCGACCAGTTCCTTGAGCGGGTACTTGCGGTTCACCGGCATGATTTTGTTCCGGACCTCATCGGTCGCGCCGTGCAATGAGATGGCGAGGCGGAATTGCAGCGGTTCGGCGGCGAGCCGGCGGATTTGCGGCGCCAGGCCGCTGGTGGAGATCGTGATTTTTCGCGCGCCGATGCCGCCGCCCCACGGCGCGTTCAGGATGCGGAGCGCCGACAGCAGATGGTCGTAATTCGCCAGCGGCTCGCCCATGCCCATGACGACGATGTTGTCGATGAGTCGATGATCGAGAGACGAGGGACGAGCGACGGGATTCGACTCTCGACTCCCGGCCTTCGACTGTTGCTGATGCCATCGTTCGGTCGCGAGGACCTGTTCGACGATTTCATCCGGCGTGAGGTTGCGCTTCCAGCCGTCGAGTCCGCTGGCGCAGAATTTGCAGCCATAGGCGCAGCCGACCTGGGTGGAAAGGCAAAGAGTATGGCGGTCGCTGGTGTCGCCGTACAAGGCCGGATTGGCGGGGATCAGGACGCTTTCGATGAGCGAATGGTCGGAAAGCCGCCAGAGGAATTTTTGGGTGGTATCGCGCGCGCCCTGTTTGCGGACCAGTTCCAGCGTTTGCAGGGAAAAAGTTTCTCGCAGCTTTTCGCGCAAAGGCCGGGGCAGGTTGGTCATCGAGTCCCAACCCGTCACGCGGTGGGCGTAGAGCCATTCCAGCAATTGGCCGATGCGATAGGCCGGCTGTTTCCAGGCTGCAAACCGGGCTTCCAACTCTTCGCGGGTGAGCGATTTGATGTCCGGTGGCACAACTCAGTACGTCAGCATTTCCAGTTCGCGGACGCCGGTGTCGGTCAGCTGCCAGCGGCCGTCGCGCCGGCTCACCAGGTGGCGGCAGGGGTTGGCCCGTTCCTCATCTTCGTTGACGGAAAGCAACTGGAGCCGGCTTGAGCTGTGGATTTCCGAGGCGGCGCGCGGCATCAGGGCAAAAGCCACGCCGTTGTAATTAAAGCTGATTTCATAACCGGCCACGCCCTCTTTTTGGGCGACGGGATTGGGCAGGATGAGCATGGGATAACGTTTCAGGTAATGAAAATTCGTCGAGCGCACCAGCACGCGGCACAGTTCGGTCTGGCCGCGGATGAAATTCAGCAGGCTGAATTTGGCGACGGGATTGTGTTCGGCCAGCAGGATTTCGCGGGCATCGAGTCCGTCGAGGTTCTGGCCGTTCCAGATGCTGTGATCATTGCGCTGTTTGGGAAAAGTTTGTCGGTACCAGCTGGCAAAACCCTCGTTGACGAACAGGTTCAGTTCAAAATGCACATGGGCCCGGTCCTTGGTGATGGTTTCGCCGGTGTTGGACGTCCGGCCCATGGTGGCGATGACTTCGCCGGCCTTGACCGGTTTGCCGACGGTGAGGCCGGGCTGGATTTCGCTCAGGTGGGCGTAGAGCGAATAAATCTCGATGCTTTCGATGATATGGCGGATGACGACATATTTCCCGAAATTCGACAGTGCCGGTTTCGTGCTGAAATAAACCACCGTGCCGTCGGCGGTGGCCATGACGGGGTCGGTCGGCTCACCGTGCCGGTCGCGCTGCAGGCAGCGGATGTCGAGGCCCTCGTGCATCTGCTGCCGGTCGCTACGCACGCAACCGAAGCTGCCGGTCGTCCACGACCGGTCCGGCGCGGTGGGGGCCAAAAATTTCAACTCCTCGCCGGGTTCATAGAGGGTATGATTGGCGGTGGGGAACTGGAATGGCGATTGCGCGTACAGGCTGGCGCCCAAACCCAGGAACAAACCGACGGTGAAAACAATTGCTCGGCCGGTGACGGGGAAAATCATTTTAAGTCATGCTTGTGGATTTTCTTGTAGGCGGCATCGAGTCCGATCGCCAGCAGTTCGGCCTCATCGCGTTCACAATCGGGGGTAAATGCCAGTGAGCCAGTGCTGATGCGGCGCGAGATGACTGGTGCGGCGAGCCAGCGGTTGACCAGAACGCTTTTATGTATATTGGACAATTCCAGCGGATAAGCGTCCTCCAGCAGCAATCGGTTCAGACGCAGGAGGGAGTTTGTTTCCGAGTTCTGAGCAAGGAGCTGCTGGGTTTTCTCGCGTAAAACGACACTGGAAAAACGCTGCGTACTATAGATGGTTTGGGATTGAATAATTTTGTTGAGATCCTCTATGAGTGCTGTTTGCAGTGAAAGAACCGAGTTGGTGTTGGCACTTTGATAGTCCGTCAAACTTTCTTGCGTCGCCGCGGAGAACTGGCTCCTGAGGAAGCGGGAAACCTCATCGGTTGGCTGTTTTAACTTATCGGCCAAGGATGGCAGATTGATGATGTCGCCCGCTGAAAACGATGAGAAATCGTTATCGGTCCAGTCTCCCCAAATGACGAAATGACGTCCCTGATTGGAGGCGGAGTATTGTTCGAGCAGCCAGGTGCCGTTTTCGTCAAATTTAATCTCAAGGGCAAAACCACCCTGCGCTTCGATGATTTTGGCATGGATGATATTGGCTTCCGTCAAAGCAGGCGTCTTGCCAATGGTTACCAGCACGGGATTGGAGCGCAGCACGGAAATCTCCTGGCTGGTGCCGTTGGACTCGCCGCCCACCTCGATGTGGATGCGCAGGGCGGCGGTGATTTTCTTCTTGTTGCCGATGGTCTGGCAGCCGCAGGCCAGTCCGAGCAAGACGGTCAGGGCCAAATAGATGTTGAATCGCCGCCTCAAAACTTTCATAGTGCACACCACACAATCGCAACACGCGAGCAAAGTAAAGACACTTATGGGCAGACAATACAATAAAGTTGAAAAACGCAAACGCCGGACCAGCTACCTCAAACGCAAAAAGACCGAGGCCAAGGTGAAGAAGCCCGCCGCGGCGAAGGCGTCCTGACGCAGCATCCGGGAAAATTGAAAAGGCCGCCCTCCGGGGCGGCTTTTTTGTTTTCGGCGCCGGATTTTTTAATTTCCGGACGGGAGAACTTTTTCACAACCCCATTCCGCCCGGCAAAAAACCGGTGAATAATTCGTGCGGGTGAAACACCGAAGGCGTTGATTTTGTTGGTTCTCCGGGGTTGCTCACACGATTTTCACCGGCCGATTCCGGTGAACAAGGTGTGCATATCAATTCATTGTCGGTTGGACGATTTGCGGTATGATGTTCGCAGTTCATTGAAAGAACGGAGCGGGCAGTGAAGGTCGAAAGATTGAGTTGTCCGTTCCAGGATAATCCCAGGTGACTGGGGAAAAGTCGGGTCAGGCTGGTTGGCCCGGCTCCTCTGAAACCGGCTCGCAAGAGACGGAGGAGGCAGAATTCACCAGTTCCTCTGGCACGTTCGCGCGTGCCAAACGCGAAAGAGGGACTTGGCGGCGAGGAGTGATAAGAAGCTGCTCCGAGTCGAATCAAGTAGTTCAGGCTGGTTTCGGGCCTGGGCGAATCGCAGTTACCCAGAGGGTATCCGGTTGTTACTGCGCATCAGCACGGTGCGAGCGACTCTGGCGGATTCATCAAAAGAATGAGACCGCCCGGAGAAAACCGCCGAAAGGCGGACAAAAAGAGCGAGCGCGCCGGGAAGGACACGGGGACTCGGCAGGTTCCGTGAAAACCTTCCAAGCGCCGGCGATGTTAAAAACGACACCGCTGGGCTGTGAGCGAAAAGCAACCTGAGAGTGAAGAGGCGAGACCCGTGGCATCGGGCGAACGCACCGTCAAAAGCGGTGGCTGACCTGGGACCAGGTGGTGGAGACGCGAAGAGCAAATCACGGACGTGTCTTCATCTGGTTTGCAAGCTGGTGGCGCAACCATCAGTTCAAGCAGGCTGAAAAGCCTCACTCGAAATCCAGTGGCCGCAAGGCGCTGGACGGCCCTGCCACGAGGCCGATGACTCCGCTTGCCGTGGAGAATGGCGTCGGGAAGCTGACAGCCCCCCGAAAGAGGGCGCGCCTAATGTCGGCACGGGAAAGAGAGCTTGGCGCACTCCCATCCCCCATTTGTCCCCGTTCGACCGAAAGGTCGGGCGGGGACTTATGTTTTTGGGAAAGGCAGAAAACATCGAACATTCAACGCACAACGTCCAATTTGTAGAAACGCAGTCGAACGACATCCCATTGGATGTTCGAAGTTGAATGGGCCGCACCGCCGTGAAGAGCGCCCGCCTGAAGCGAATGAGGATGGCCCGATCGGTTCGGGCGCGAGGACGAGAATGAAAGAGGAGGAAAAAATTCCGCTTGCGCTCGTTTCAAACTCATCCCAAGCTTGGCCCACAAGATCAAGTAAACCGAGTTCGAAAGGATTGTTATGGGCCACATCTACAACAACATAGTCGAGACCGTCGGGCGTACCCCACTGGTCAAATTGAACAAAGTCACCGCCGGCGTGCCGGCCACCATCCTCCTCAAGTGCGAGTTCTTCAACCCGCTCGGCAGCGTCAAGGACCGTATCGGCATGTCCATGATCGAGGACGCCGAAAAGCGCGGCATTCTCAAGAAGGACACCGTCATCATTGAGCCGACCAGCGGCAACACCGGCATCGCGCTCGCATTCGTTGCCGCGGCCAAAGGCTACAAGATCATTCTCACGATGCCGGAAACGATGTCGGTGGAACGACGCACCTTGCTGGCCATGCTCGGAGCGAAGCTGGTCTTGACGCCGGGAGCGGAGGGCATGAAGGGCGCGATTGCTCGCGCGGAGACTTTGGCCAAGGAGACCCCCAATTCCTGGATCCCGCAACAGTTCAACAACGCCGCCAACCCGGAAATCCACAAAAAAACCACGGCGGAGGAAATCTGGGCGGACACCGACGGCAAGGTGGACATCCTGGTCTCGGCGGTGGGCACTGGCGGCACCATCACGGGCTGTGTGGAAGTCATCAAGCCGCGCAAGGCATCGTTCCAGGCCATTGCCGTCGAGCCGAAGGATTCGCCGGTGATTTCTCAGACCCTGGCCGGCCAGCCGATGAAACCCGGTCCGCACAAGATTCAAGGCACGGGCGCCGGCTTTATTCCGCAAAACCTGCATTTGAAGGACAGCAAGGGAAGTCCGCAAATTGTGGAATGTGTCCAGGTGTCCAACGACGACGCCTTTGCCATGGCCCGGCGGCTCGCGAAGGAGGAAGGCATTTTGGTCGGTATTTCCACCGGCGCCAACGTGATGGCGGCCATCGAAGTGGCCAAGCGGCCGGAGAACAAGGGTAAAATGATCGTGACGATTGCCTGCTCGACGGGCGAGCGTTACCTCAGCACGCCTTTGGCTGCCGAAGCGAAGGCGGAAGTGGGCGGCTGACTGGCAGGCAGCGCCGAGTGACCGTTTTCAAAGGATAAAGACGGGACGGGGACCGGGTCAGGTCCCCCCAAATCTGCATAAAATAAGTGTTGCATCCGGCAGGTTTGCCCGTAATCTTTAAGGGTCGAAGGTTTTAAGGACCCTGCCTTTGTGGGGTTGCTTCCCAAGATTCAAAATTCAAAAATGGTTTCGGGATAATTCCTGCCTTCGAGAGCACAATATATGAGCAGTTCAGACAGCAACAACAATCATAACGACGATAAATCGTCCAATTACGGGTCCGGTTACCTGGAAATCTCCGAAAAGGGCTTCGGTTTTCTGCGCACGGTCGCCAACCATTTTCACCCGAAACCCACTGACATTTTCGTCACGCCTGACACCATCCGGCGCAGTTTCCTGCGCGAAGGCAGCCATGTGGAGGGCCCGACCCAGCCGCCGCATCGCGGCACCAGCCCGCAACTCAAGGCCGTCGATAAGGTCAATGACATGCCATTTGAGGAATACACCAAAGCCGTTCGCTTTGAGAATCTCACGACCATTGACCCGATCGAGAAGTTCAAGCTTGAAACCAGTCCCGATCTGATCGAGACCCGTGTCATTGACCTCGTCACCCCCATCGGCAAGGGCACGCGTGGATTGATCGTGTCCCCGCCGCGCAGCGGCAAAACCACCATTCTCAAGCAAATCTGCAACGCTATCACGGAGAACCATCCCGAAGTCCATGCGCTCGTCCTGCTCATCGATGAACGGCCGGAGGAAGTCACCGACTTCCAGCGTTCGGTCAAGGCCGAGGTGGTGGCGTCATCGAACGACCAGGATTTGGAGACCCACGTCCGGCTTTCGCGTTTCATGATCGAGCGTTGCCGGCGCATCGTGGAATCGGGCAAGGACGTGTTCGTGCTGATGGATTCGCTCACGCGCATCGCCCGCGCCTACAACAGCGTGCATGGCGGCAGCGGCCGCACGATGACCGGCGGCGTGGATGCGCGCGCGCTGGAAATTCCGCGCAAGATGTTCGCCTCGGCGCGCAAGATCGAGAACGGCGGTTCGTTGACCATCCTGGCCACGGCATTGGTGGACACCGGTTCGCGCATGGATGAACTGATTTTCCAGGAGTTCAAAGGCACGGGCAACATGGAATTGATTCTGGACCGTAAACTTTCCGACCGCCGCCTGTATCCCGCGATTGACATTCCCAAGAGCGGCACGCGCAAGGAGGAAAAACTTTTTCCGCCGAAGCAAATCGAGGCCATCCGCAAATTGCGCCGCATGATGGTGGACTTGAATCCCATCGAAGCGATGGAAACGCTCACCGCCGCGCTCAAGAAGCACAAGACCAACGACGAATTGCTCACCAAGCTCGAAAAGGGCAGTTGAGCCGTGACGTGGGCGGGCGTTTGGAACGGCATGTTCGGATTCCTCAAAAGACGCCGCCGGGACCGGATCCGAAACCGGCCGTTTCCTCCCGGGTGGCGCGACGTTCTTCAGTGCCGTTATTCCATGTATTCCCGCCTGGCTCCGGCGGATCGCCGCGAACTCGAGAGTCTCATCCAGGTTTTTCTGGCGGAGAAACAATTCGAAGGCTGTGGCGGGCAGGAAATCACCGACGAAGTCAGGGTGCTGATTGCGGCCCAGGCGTGCCTGTTGCTGCTCCACCGGGACACCGAGTGTTATCCCCGTCTGCGCAGCATCCTGGTCTATCCCTCCAGCTACGTCGCCAAAACGTGGCACGTGGAAGCCGACGGCCGGACGATCGTGGAAGGAATTCAAGCGCGCGGAGGCGAATCCTGGCCGCATGGGGCGGTCGTCCTGACGTGGGATGGGGCCATGGCCGGAGCCATGGAACTGGACAAGGACCGGAACGTGGTCCTGCACGAATTTGCCCATCAACTCGACCAGGAGGACGGTGTTGCTGACGGGGCTCCGCTGCTGGGCGGGCCGAATTTCTGGCAGACCCTCCAGCGGTACCGGACTTGGGCCAAAGTGCTGAGCGAGGAATTTCAACAGCTTCGCCGTGCAGCCGAAGACGGCCGGGAAACGGTTCTGGACACGTATGGCGCACAAAATCCGGCGGAGTTTTTCGCCGTGGCCACGGAATCTTTTTTTGAGCGGCCCGGCCGGTTGCAGGAACGGCATCCGGCCCTTTATGAACAATTGAAGGAATTCTACCGGCAGGACCCGCTGCTCTATACGCCGGTGTGCCCCGAAAAAAATGAAATTTCAACGTGAAAACCAATCGCGGCCGGGACTGACGGATCCGGGGTCGCTCCATTCGCGGCCGCCGCTGGAACGGATGCTGCGCATCCATCAGGCGCTTCAGTCCGGCAAATTTCCGAACGCCTCCACGCTGGCCCGCGAGATCGAGGTGGCCACCAAGACCATCCACCGCGACATCGAGTTCATGCGCGACCGGCTGGGCTTGCCGATTGAGTTCAATCCGGGGAAAAACGGTTACGCTTACACCGAGGAGGTCAGCGCCTTTCCGAATATCCAGATCACCGAGGGGGAACTGTTCGCGCTTATCGTCGCGGAAAAGGCGCTCCAGCAATATCGCGGCACGTCTTTTGAAAAACCGCTCCTCAGTGCCATCAAAAAAATGGAGCAGTCGCTGCCCGACACCATTTCGCTGAACCTGGCCGATGCGGAACAGACGATTTCGTTCCGCACCCGGGCCGAACCGATCCTGAATCTGGAAACCCTGGATGCGCTGGCGAAGGCCGCCGCGCACCGGCGGCAGATCGAACTGGCCTACCGCAAGCCCGGCCAGCCGCAGCCGGAGAAGCGCCTGGTCGATCCGTATCACCTGGCGAACATCAATGGCGAGTGGTACCTGTTTGCCTACGACCATGCGCGCAAGGATATCCGCACGTTTGTGCCGGCGCGCGTGAAATCCGTGAAGCCCACGGGCAAAACGTTTGAACGGCCGCAGAAATTTTCGCTTGAAAAACGTCTGCGCGACAGCTTCGGCGTCCATTCCGGCGAGGGCGAATACGAGGTGGTCATCCGCTTCAGCGCTCGCGCTGCTGACTACGTCCGGGAAAAGAAATGGCACGAATCGCAGCAGCTCCGTGAACTGAAGGGCGGGGGAACCGTGCTGACGATGAAGCTTTCCAGCCTGGCCGAAGTTGAGCGCTGGATTTTAAGCTGGGGCGGTGATGCGCGGGTGTTGCAACCGCGCGAGCTGGTTGAAGCGGTCAGGCGGTCGGCGGAGGCAATTTTGAAACCACGCGGCTGATTTTACCCTGGCCAGGAAAATAACCGCCATTTTCAAGTTACGCCGGCCGGGGCGATTCCTTTTTGATGTTTTCAGGGTTGAACCAACTGAAGCCAGGGTATAAAATGACCACATCATGCGATTGGCTGGCTTGATTCTTACAGTATTGGTTCTGGCGTTTTCGTCGGCCCACGCCCAACCGTACGCGATTGACTGGTTCAAAGTTTCCGGTGGCGGCGGCACCAGTACCGGCGGCACCTACGTGGTCAGTGGCACCATTGGGCAACCGGATGCCGGCGGGGCGATGACCGGCGGCGGCTATTCACTCACCGGCGGATTCTGGGCGGAGATTGCCGTGGTGCAGACCCCCGGGACGCCGAACCTGACCATCACCGTGGTCGGACCCAACAGCATCAAGGTTTCCTGGCCGGACACCGGCAGTTACGTCCTGGAGCAGAATTCCAACCTGAATGGCGGGAGTTGGACGTCCAGCGGCTTTACCGTCTCAACCGCCAGCGGCATGAAGAGCATCACCGTCACTTCGCCAACGGGGAATCTGTTCTTCCGCTTGAGCAAGCCGTGACTGTTTCGAGTTTCGGATTTCGGCTTTCCGGCAAGGACATCCACTCCAACACCTGACGGGTCGCTTCGCGGGGGGTAGTGCTGAGCACGTTGTGGTCGCCACCCCAGATGAGTTTATAATCGCGCAGGGCAGGACAATTCTTCTTGAGCCAGCTGCGCACCCACGGCCAGGGCACGATGGGATCAGGCACCCCGGTAAGGCCGAATACCGGCAGCTGGGTACGGCGGGCAATGGGGCGCGGATCGTTTTCGGCAATTAAATGGAGACGATGTTGCGCGGCAAGGCGGTCAAACCCCGTCCGACGGGAGACAAACTCGTCAATGCCCGCCACGGTCTCCGGCGAACGGCGATACCGGAAGCGCGCAATCTTGGCGTAGGCGAAGATGAGCCGGACCACCATCGCATCCGAAATCCGGCCGGTCAGTTTTTCCGCCAGCCGTACCGCCCAGCGCAAGGGATGTTTCACAAAACCGCCTGCCAGGATTGCGCCCTGGGCCGAAAATTTTCCCCGGGCCACCAGCGCCCACAAAACCTGTGAACCGTAGGACTCGCCCAGCAGCCAGCCGCCAGTGATGCCGTTTTTCGCCAGCGCGGTCTCGATGGCCGCCGCGTAATCGTCCAGCGACCACGTCAGCGTACGCGGATAGGTGAACTCGACGAAGCGCACTTTTTGGCCGATGGCTTTGCGAAAGCCGCCAATGAGCGTCCAGTCGCCGTGCAGGCCGGGCAGATAAACCAACGTGGGCAGCGAGGCTTCGCCGTGGATGCGCAATTGAAGTTCTTCGGCCATTTTTCCTGAAATCATAAATACCCCAAAACCGGCGGTTCAGCAAAATACAAATAGCCGCGGCGCCGGCCGGCCATCCGTCACCTAAGGGAATGGGTCAATCGTATTGGGCCAGCGTGGTCAATCCTTCCGGATTGGCGACGTCCAGGCCTTGCAGGAAGACAATGTGTTGATAGCCAAGATTGCGCAAGCCAACGACCCAGAGCGTGCTGCGGTCGCGAAACTGGTCGCCAATCTCTGCCTCGGTATAATTCTCAAGAATGACCACGGCTGTCTGATGTTGGGGCAGTTTGACGGCCGCGGCCAAAAGCTCATCATTGCTTTCCCTGGCCGTGGCGCCGGGTTGGAGCATCTGGCAGTGCTCGCCATCCAGCGATTGAATGACCAGCGCGGTACTGTCGGTGTTGTGAAACGCCCGGGACGGGGTCGCGCAGGAAGTCAGGACGATGGCCAAAGCCGTAAGGCCAAACCAGGTGGCAATGTTTTCGGATTTCATACGTTCCCAATGTACAATGCATTAAACTAATTTATTTTTGCCTCGTGGTCTGTCATATGCAATTTCAATGCCATGGGGCGCGGGGCCGTGAGCGTTCCTATTTCAATTTGGGGAAAAACTCCGCCGCCGTCCGGCAGGTGGCGGCGCTCAATTCATCGAGGGGACAGCCCCTGACCCGGGCGACGGTTTCGGAAATTTCCTTCACGTAGGCCGGTTCGCAGCGTTTGCCGCGGTACGGCACGGGAGCGAGATACGGGCAATCGGTTTCCAGCATAAACCGGCCGTCCGGTGTGGCGGCGATGGTATCGCGAACGTTCTGGCCGTTTTTGAACGTGGCGATGCCGGTGAAACTGACCAGCGAACCGATCTCCAGGACCCGGCGCATCCGGTCGGCGTTTTCACCGAAGCAATGAAACACGCCGCGGACTTTGCCGGCAAACGGCTGGAGTTGCGTCAGCGTGTCATCAAAGGCATCGCGCTGGTGGATGACGCAGTTCAATCCGGCCTCGCCGGCGATTTCGAGTTGTTGCCGGAAAATGTCCGCCTGCTTTTGTTTGTACCGTGCATCCCCCCCGGCGTGGCCGGGCTTTTCGCCGGGCAGATGATGGTAGTCGAGGCCGGTTTCGCCAATGGCGACAACCTTGGGTTGTTGCGCCAGCTCACGCAGGGCGGGGCGGATGTCGTCCGGCGCCTCCTGGGCGTTGGCCGGGTGCCAGCCGATGGCGGCGAAGACGCCGTCAAAACGGTCGGCCAGCTGGACGGCGCGCCGGCTGCTGTCGAGGTCGGTGCCAATGGAAATGATTTTAGTGATGCCGGCAACCCGGGCCCGTTCGATCAGGTCCGGCAAATCGTCCGCATAATCCGGATAATCCAGATGCGCATGGGTATCGTAGAAAATGGGCATGGGAATGATTAACCTCGAAACAGGCCAACCACACGAAAAGAGGTAAAGCAGTGAACGCGTGTTTTCCAGGTCCTCTTCAGATGCTGTGGTTTCATCATATTTACGGGGTTACGGCCTTGCGGGGCTGTTGGTCCGGGCGGCTTTTTGCTCGAGGACGGCCAATTTTGCCTCGATGGACGGCTTGCCGGGATAATCGGGCGCTTCCTGGAGCAGATGCCGGTAGTTGTCAATGGCCTCGGGCTCGCGGTTTTGAACAGAAAATTTGTCGGCGAGTGTGAGCCGCAGGCGGATTCGTTGTTCCGGTGACGGATTGCGGGCGAGGGCGAGCCGGTAGGTTTCAATGGCCGAGGAGGGTTTGCCCTGCAGTTCGTAAAGGTCCGCGAGTTTTTCCGTGAGTACGGCGCTGTTGGTGATGACGGGAACGTGTTCCAGAAAATTGACGACCTGTGGGGTGGGCGCATTGTGGGCCAGTCCCAGATCGGCTACTTGCAGATAAGCCCATTCGAGGAGCGGATTGTGGGTGCGCGCGAGTTCGGCATGCACGGCCGACGTTGGGCGGCCAGACGGCCGGTAGAGGGGGTCGCCGACGACCGTGGTCTGCCAGGACAGGACGGGTTGGGCGGCCCAGGCGGCCTCGCCGAACGTAAATCCGCCGGCCAGCCAGCGTGCGAGAAAGACGCTTACGTTGGGCGTGCCGGCGAGATAGGGTTCATAGACGCAGCCCATGGTGCAGGTAGCGCCCCGGGCGAGCAGCGGCCCGGCCCAAAATTGATTGGTGCTGTGCAAAGTGACCGCGCTGCTCGAGTGCAGGTGATAAGCAAATGCACCGGGCATGAATTCCACCCGGGGCAACGCGAACGGCCCGGAAACGTTCCCGATGTACCAGCCGCAATAAATCGCAATCTGGCTCATCGGAAAGTCGGCGGGAAACGTGTCGGGATTTTTATCCACGATAGTCTCAAAACCCAGTTCGCGGCAGATTTCTCCCCCGGTTAACATCCATTCGTCACCCAAAATATAATTGGTGTCGCTTTGGGGCAGCCCCCGCGCGTCAAAATAGGCGCGGCCCCACAGGCCGTTGCGCTCGGCGGCAAGCGCCTTGTCCACCAGGTCCAGCGCCACGTTCACCTTCGGTCCGTCTAATCGTGCCACCAGCAAAATACCATTGGTGGGATGAAGCGCCGCGGGATTGGTGACGCCATAGACCCAATTGGGCAAGGGACCGGAAACCGGGACGTCGGTTTGCAGCAGCGGCAGCCAGGTCAGCTCGGAATCCACCGCCGCCTCGTTGCGTTGCAGTTCCGGCCGGAACTGTTCCATGGCCGGTTCACGCACGTTCGGGTCGGGAGCGATTTTCAATGGGACCCCCCAGCATAAGACGGCATAGCGGATTTTGGATTCGACCACGCGGCGCTCAACCCGTTGCGGCTGGCCGTTGGTCGCCGCGTTGGTGACCGAGCCGAACCGCCAGAGCTTGTCCAGGTCCAGCCGGCTGGCCAGCGGGAATTGCAACCGGTCGCGAAACTCGGTCCGTGTCATCTCTTCATTGATCGGCAAATCAAACCCGTAAAGTTGCGTCTCCGGCACCTGCCGCCTTTGGGCGTAATGCTCCGCGACCATTTTCGACGCGGCCAGACGGGTGTTGTAAATCACCACCACTTCGTCGCCGCCCGCGTGAACGAACAGCGGCATCAACGCAAAAAGAAAAACCACGAATCGTATCCCGGATGTTTTCATTCGTCCGTCATTTGACCCTTGACCGCTTGAAACGTTGGAAAATTGCGTCTTACCCATCGCATACCACCTTGAGGCCATCATATCCCAGCATGACGCCGGAAGGCAATTCCGCCTGTGCCCGGTCATGATCGTAATCGTGCGTGAGATGGGTGAAGTAGGTCCGGCCCGCGCCGATGCGCCGCGCTGCGGTGAGCGCCTCGTCCAGACACATGTGCGTCGGATGCGGCGTGTAACGCAACGCGTCGAGCACGACCACGTCCACCCCCCGGACCCGGGCGACCGCCTCGGCGGGGATTTCCTTGCAGTCGCTCAGGTACGCCAGTCGTTTTTGGCCGTTTTGGACGAACAAATAGCCGTTGGTCATCATTTGCCCGTGCGGCAGGGGCAAGGGAACGATTTCCAGGTCGCCCAGGGTGAACGGCCCGTCAACCACGTGCGGATCGGGACGGAAATAGCCCTTGGGAATCGGGCGGCCGTCAAAAGCATAGAGGTAAATCCGCTTCAACGCTGCCAGGGTTTCGCCATTTGCATAAATCGGCAGCGGGCCGTCCCGCACATCGCAAAAGCGTCGGCAGTCGTCCAGGCCCATGATGTGGTCGGCGTGCGCATGGGTGAAAACCACCGCATCCAACCAGCGGATGCCTTCGCGCAGGCACTGGATGCGGAATTCCGGCGTGGTGTCCACGACCAGCTTGACCTGGTCGGTGGCCACGTAAATGGAGGGGCGGGTGCGATGGTTTTTAGGGTTGGCCAGGAATTCCGGGGGATATTCCTTGCCGATGATGGGCACGCCCTGCGAGGTGCCGCTGCCGAGAAAGATGAATGAGAACGCCATGTTAAAATTTTCTTTCGTTGCCGGCTTCCAGCCTATTCAATTCAACCACGGATGCACACGGACAAACACAGATGGGAACGCACAGACTGCGCGAATCATCGCGAACAGAATGAATTTCCCTCCGGGACGTGCCTATGTCCGGAGCCGGCAACCTGCCGTTCCTTTTATCCGTGTCCATCCGTGTCCATCCGTGGTTATAAATTTTGTCGGGGTGAAATCTAGCGATGTTGACGACGTTGCGCATCAAAAACCTCGCTCTCGTGAGCGATCTGACACTGGAACTCCAGCCCGGGTGCAATGTCATCACCGGCGAGACCGGCGCGGGCAAGTCCATCATCATCGGTGCGCTCAACCTCGTCCTCGGCGAACGCGCCGACCGCACGCTCATCCGGGGCGGCGAGGAGAACTGTTCGGTCGAGGCCGTGTTCGATATCTCCCGGCTCAAGCCCCCGCCGGGAAAGTTCCTGGAGGAAAACGGGCTGGAGCCGTGTGAGGAAAACCAGCTCGTGCTTAAACGGACCTTTACCGTCAACGGCACGAACCGGCAGTTCGTCAATGGCTCGCCCACCTCGTTGAATATCCTGGCCGCCATCGGCGAATGGCTGGTGGATATGCACGGTCCCCACGACCATCAGTCGCTGCTCCAACCCGCCCGGCAACTTGCCATCCTCGACGCCTATGGCGATTTGACGCGTGATCGCGAGACGTTCGGCGAGCTCGTCCGCCGCCGGGCCGGGGTGGAAGCCGAAAAAGCCGCGTTGGTCGTGGACGAAAAGACTTACGCGCAACAGCTCGACCTGCTGCGTTTCCAGGTCCGGGAAATCGCCGCGGCGCGGCTGCAACCGGATGAGGAGGCGCAGGTGGAATCGGCGCATGGCCGCGCCAGCAATGCCGCAAAACTGTTGCAGCTGAGCCAGGCCGCACTGGAATTGCTCGGTGAAAATGATTCCTCCCTGCTCACGCAGGCGGGCCTGCTCGGACGGACCTTGCAGGATTTGCAGCGGGTCGACGCGGGAGCCGCGGTATTGTCCGATCTCCACCGGCAGGCGGCCGCCACGCTGCGCGATCTGCAGGCGGAGCTTTCGCGCTACGCCGAAAAGGTGGAAATTGACCCGGCCCGCCTGGTGGAGCTGGAGGAACGCCTGGGCCTCATTCACTCGCTCAAACGCAAATACGGCGCGTCGCTCGCCGAAGTCATCGCTTTTGGCGATGCAGCGCAACTCCGGCTCCAAAGCCTCGAGCAGCGCGATGCCGAGCTGGCGCGACTCAATGCCGGGCTGGCGAAGCTCGACGCAGAACTCGCGCGCGCCGGCCAGGATCTTTCCGCCAGCCGGCGCAAGGTGATTCCGCAACTCGCGAAGGCGGTGGGCAAACAACTGGCTGATCTGGGATTCCAACAAAGCAAGTTTGATGTGACGATTTCGACTGTTCGGTGGGGCGAGGCTCCTGACGAGCCGGTATTGGCGCGCCAGAGTGGATCGGCGGCGGCGCGCGGGGGCGCGCGCCCCACCAGTTCCGGCTTCGATATCATTGAATTTCAATTTGCACCCAACCTCGGCGAGCCGGCCCGGCCGCTCCGCGCCATCGCTTCCTCCGGCGAAATGGCCCGCGTAATGTTGGCGCTCAAGACCGTCCTGGCTACGGAAGACGAAATCCCGGTGCTCATTTTCGATGAAGTGGACGCGAACGTCGGCGGTGAAACCGCCCGGGCCGTTGGCGAGAAGATGAAACAGATCGCGGCCCGGCGACAGGTGCTCTGCATCACCCATTTGCCGCAGGTCGCGGCGCCCGCCGATGCGCATTACGTCGTGATCAAGCAGGTCCGGAATGGCCGGACGATTTCGACCATTGAGTTGCTCGGCAAAAAGGAGCGGGTGGCCGAGTTGACGCGGATGCTCGGCGGCCAGAGCGATGCCGCCCGGAGGCACGCGGAAGCGTTGCTGACCGCGAAAGAATAGCAGATGAAATCTCCAATTTCGCGTATTTGGCATTTTTTGAGGTTTGAAGGTATTCTAAACGGATTCCACCTAGGTTAAATACGATCAAAATCCTTCAAAAATACAGTAAATCGATGGTTTTTTGTCTTTGTACCCATAAATGGTGACTCGCAGGGTACAAAGGATGAGGTAAGATGATTACGTTGTTGCCGCACTTAGTTTTAGTTCTCAAAAGTGTGCAAAGGCCGGACCTGTTGTCCGGCCTTTCTTTTTGCCCTCATTTCAGTCATCCAGATCAAAAATCAACCAATTTTGATCGTTTTGCGCCGTTGCCCTGAAATTCTCGCCCCAAGCAAAATTCCCATCACGCCCACGCACGCCCAACCAAACCAATCGCCGTGCCGATTATAAAAAGTAGGCGCATGTTTTTCGCCCACCGGGATTTCAATCGTCATGGCACCCGGACCGTAAATACGGCGGGACGGGTCCTTGAAAATCTTGCGTAGCCGGCCGTTGGCATCTGCCCAGCACGTCAGGCCGTTATTGGAACTGCGCACGAGCGGCACCCCGTTTTCCACGGCGCGGAAAACAGCGGCGGCGGCCTGCTGCCATTGCGCTGCGCCCTCGCCAAACCAGCCGTCATTTGTCACGTTCACCAGAAAATCGGTGTCATCCTGCACGTATTCCCGCGCCAGTTCCGGAAACATGTCCTCGAAACAAATCAGCGTGGAAGTTTTCACTTTTTGGCGGGACGAAACTCCCGGCGAGCCGTCCGCGTTGCGGTCGTTCCACCGGTCCATCTCAAATGGCACCGCGTTGGTGCCGGCCGTAAAGCTGCCGGGAATGGGCGTCAGCCATTTAATGAACGGCAGCCAGCGCACGAGCGGGATATATTCGCCGAAGACGACCAGCTTTTGCTTGTGATACACGTTTTCAAAATGGCCTTCCGGATCGGCCAGGAATGCAGCGTTGAAAACATCGACGTCATCCTGGGATTTGGCATTGGGCCGCCAGGCGACGTCATCGGTGTTGAAAATCAGCCAGACGTGATGGGTGCGGACGAGATTCGTGATGGCGATAAAGCCGGCCTCGTCAAGTTCCGGCACCGCGGCTTCCGGCCAGATCAGCAGATCGGTTTTGTTGGTGAGTGCTTGTTCCGACAGCTCCAACAGTTGCCGGAAGCGATCGGCGTTCGCGGCCCGGTCCCAAATCATGGTCTGGGGAGTGCTGGGCTGGACCAGGGTGATTCGCAGCGTCGGAACCGAAGGATCCGGCGCCGGCAGGCGCGCGAACCCGACTGCAAACAACACCGCGACCACCGCCAGAGGCAAAAATGATTCCGCCTGCCAGGCGAACCGCGAGGCCGGCCGGCGATAAATCATGCGCCCGGCCGAGAACAGCGACAGCGAGAGCCATATGACCAGGAACGAAACGCCGTATACGCCCGTGACCGCTGCAACCTGGATGAGTGGGACCAATTGAAATTGCGAGGCGCCCAGCGGGTTCCATGGAAAGCCGCTGAACAGCCGCCCCCGGATCATCTCCAACGCCACCCAGACGGCCGCGCCCGCCAGCGACCACAAGGTGCGACCACCCCAGGATTCACACTTCGTACTTCGCACTTCGCCCTTCGTCATGAGCCAAGTCCAGACGGCCGGATACAACGCGACATACGCCGCCAGCGCCGCCCAGCCGAGAGCCGGAAAGCCCATCACGGGAATCAGCAGCAGCCAGGAAAGTGACGCTAGGAAATGGGCCAGCCCGGCCACATAGCCGACGCGGAACGCGTCGCCGCCGTGTTTGCCATAAGCCGCGGCCATGAGCAGGGCGGGCGCAACCCAGGCGCAACCGGCGATGCCGATGTTCGGAAACGCCGCGGTCAATAAGAGCCCGGCGCCAAAAGCCGGGAGATAACCGCTGCGAATCAGGAGTTCACGGAGAACACTCTTCAACGTGCCAAAGGGCGAATAGCCCTCCGTAAATGTCGGCCCGAGCTTCGTACATCCGGCTGCCTGTTTCCGGACCGTGGCGCTGGCATTGACGACGATGGCTTCACGGGCACCGCGCCAGACGGCCAGGTCCACCGACGAATTGCCGGCATAGTCAAATCCGCGTTCGCCGAATTTTTCGACGAGGACCTTCAATTTATCGGCGCCACGCAGGTTGGTTTTACCGTCGCTGCCCAGGACCTCGTCGAACAGCCCGACGTGATTGGCGACGGGCAGGGCCATGTCCCGGTCGGAGGCGGTGACCAGGACCAGTTTTCGGCCGGCGGCCTTTTGTTCCCTCAAAAAGGCGAGGAACGGCTCGTGATAGGGCAGGGTGACGGGATCGATTGTGACGCGCCGATTGAGTTGCTGCTTCAAATGCGCCCGGCCGCGCGTCCACCAGAAAAGCACGGACATGAGCCGGAACGGGTTTCGCCGCAGCAGCCGGGCCAGCGATTCCCAGAGCAAATCGGTCTTGATGAGCGTACCATCCAGGTCCACGCAGAGCGGGACCTGACGGGTGGGGGCATCGGGCGGTGGCGGCATGGTTATCCTGAAACCGCCGCGAAGTTAGAGCAAGGCAGTGAACGTGACAAGCCTGTCTGGATTGCAAGGTGGAATCGGTTTTGTACTCGATATCCACGGGTTCCGTCCGGTTCGCCGAATCCAACCCCGGCAAACTTGACGCCGTATCACCTTCCCACTATTTCAACAAAACGCCGGTCAATTGAGACAAGCATAGTAGTCAGGGTTAACGGCATATTAGCATATATGTATATTGGAGTCATGATAATAAGTTTTTTGGAAAAAAGTTTGACACCGCGGGGAACTTTGGTAAAAAAGTTTTTGTTAACTAAAGAGCCCCGTCGGGCGGACGTGCTGACCCGTGGGGCGGGTTGGGAATCTAGAGACGGGTTTGGGATAATGATAGCGCGTCATTCAATTCGAGTTGTTCGAATTTCCGCAGGGCAAGTTTGGTTCTCTCCACGGATAAGGGTGGTGTGGTGTCTTCCACTTCAACTTTTCAATTCTATGAAAACCATTTCTACAATTCTTCTGGCATTGTTTGCATTAACGCATTGGACCAATGCCCAAACCGCTACGTCAGGCTCACTCGCGTCCAATGTCGACAACGGCCGGGCCGCCATATCAGATCCGCCATATGCGGTGGTGGAGCGGGGCGCGGATCATCGTATCTGGGAAAAAAGCACTTATGAAACAACCCCGGACGGCCAGAAGGCTCCCCGCGTTTACAGATACACGGAATTGGTCACGGGCCTGCATTACCTGAACGCCAAAGGCGAGTGGGTGGAATCGAAGGAGCAGATCGAGGCCTATCCGGGTGGGGCGATCGCCCGGCACGGGCAGCATCAAGTCGTCTTTGCCAATAATCTGAATACGGCCGGAGCCATCGACCTGCAGACACCCGACGGCAAACGGCTGCGCAGCCAGGTACTGGGGTTGAGCTACTTCGACGCTGCCAGCGGCGGGAGCGTGCTGATTGCGGAAGTCAAAGACAGCCAGGGGCAGTTGTATCCTCCCAACGTGGTGATCTATCCCGATGCCTTCACGGATTTCAAAGCGGATGTGCGCTACACTTACACGCGGGCTGGGTTTGAGCAGGACATCATTCTGCGCGAAAAGCCGCCCGGGCCGGAAGTGTATGGGTTGGATCCGGCCACGACCAAATTGCAGGTGCTGACGGAGTTTTTAGATTCGCCGCAGCCGAAAATAAGGTCGAAACCGTCGAAAGCTCGCCCCGGGGACATCGAGGATGAAGATTTGGATTTTGGTGCGATGCAGTTGGGGCGGGGGAAGGCCTTCTCGCTGGAGCGGGGCGGTGGAGACATTCGAGTGAACAAACAGTGGATGAAGCTTGAGGGGCGGGATTTTCTCGTGGAGGAAGTGGCCGTGCCCGACCTCGACGAGGAACTTCGGTCGCTCCCGGCGGTTGACGGTGCATCGGTGAAACCGGCAGGAAATTCAGTCCGACACGTGGTTTCCAAACAGCGGCTGTTGCCGGCCGGGCCGCTGGCTCGGGCCGGAACCAATGCGATGCAGCTCGCCAGACTGTCGCTTCCAGCTGAAGGTCTGGTATTGGATTATCAGACGATTATAGGCAACACCAACAACATGACGTTTCAGGGGGATACGACTTATTACATTACGGGTCCGGTGAATTTGAACGGAACCACCATCTTTGAGGGCGGAGCGGTGATCAAATATGCCCCGACTAACAATGCCTCTTTGAATTTCAGTTTGGTCAATTACCCGGTGCAGATCGTCAGCAAAGGCACAGCCTATCGGCCGACGATTTTCACGTCCAAAAACGACGACAGTGTCGGCGACGCCATCGCAGGTTCGTCTGGTACTCCATCCACCTATCTCGGCCCGGCGATCAATTACAATTCGAGTTACGGCAACTTTGCCTCCTTCGGGCTGAATAATTTTAGAATTTCCTATGCGTCGCAAGCGATATCCTGTTCCGCCTGGCAAATCAATATCACCCTTACCGATGGTCAATTCGTAAATTGCGGGACGTGTTTAAGCTCCTCCGGAAACGGGGAGACCTGGAGGCTGAAAAACCTGCTCTTTGCCAAATTCGGTGTGGCTATGGCCATGTCGTTTGCCAATGTCTACGCGCAAAATGTAACCTTCGACGGGAATCTGTACAATCCGCCGAACGGAGGTTTTTCAACTCTGCTGGTACCGGCAGGTAACCCCACTACCGCCACAATCAATTTGGGTAATTGTATTCTCGCCAACATTACCATGTTCATGAACGGGAATCCGGGAAGGATTAACGCCGACAACAACGGATTCTATAACTGTGGCTTTGATCGCATTTCAACTGTCGGTACGACAGTTTTTCCCTCAGCCTCCAATCCGTTTCAAACCGTGGGCGCCGGCAATTATTACTTAGTCAACAACTGCACGTTCCGTAATCAAGGACTCCCGGTCGACGGGTTGAACGATAAAACCACCTACCCGCCATCGACCACCCCGCCCTACCAATACAATGTACCCAGGATCTGGGCCCCCTTCGTTCCGCGTGATACCAGTGACACCCCGGATTTGGGTTACCACTATGATCCGATCGACTATTTGTGCACATCCCTTGTGGCACAAGGGCCGGTATTGCTCACCAACGGCGTGGCCGTCGCTTTTTATGGGTCCTATGGAATCGATAACGGGCCCCCGATCATCTGCGTCGGGCTGGCTACGGCATTGAACCATCTGTTTTGGTATCCATCGGTACAGGAACAACCTTTGAAATTAAACGGGATCAGCACGGCCAACAGCTCGATGTTCAATCGAATTACACCGGGTACCACCTTCAATTTTACGGATTTCCCCATGCTGGGCAGACGCCAGAACTTCGTGGCGGGCTTTTACTCGTATCTCTTTCCCTATTTCTCGATGAACCATTGCCAACTGCGCGGCGTGGGTTTGACGGTCGGCGGCTTGGCTCTGCAGGATGGCTCACCCGGTCCTACCGTAAGTCTTCGAAACTGCGTCCTGGAGCGTTGCGGTGTCAGTTTCCTCAACGGCTATAGTGCCTATACTGGCTGCCAGAGCTGTCCCATGGTCTATTATCAGGATCCATTGTGTGTAAGCCTCTACAACGATCTGTTCTGGTATTGCAGCGTATCCTTGACCTATCTCGCCAGCCATGCCCAATACAGCATGCCCTGGTATATCAAGGACAATTTGTTTGATAACTCGACCTACACCTTCAGGGGGGAAGGCAATTTTATGAACACCCTCTGGGTATCGAACAACGGCTATTACCAGACAACGGACGCGTTGCCGGGAGCGAACGATCTGACGAGCATGTCCGGTCTGACTTTTGCGCCCGGACCGCTGGGGCCGTGGTATCTCGCGTCTTCAACTCCTTCGTTGGTGGACGCCGGCAGCCGCTCGGCGGCTGCCGCCGGGCTCTATCACTTCACTACTCAGGTCAATCAGGTGAAAGAAGCCGATTCCGTGGTGGACATCGGCTTCCATTATGTCGCTGGCAATGTGGGTTATTATGGAGATTTTCTACCGTATGACTCGTCCCCGTGGGATGGCATTCCAGACTACATTGCCGACGGAAATGGCAATGGGGTGTGGGATTCAGGCGAGACCCCCTGGCAGCCGGTGACGATCACGACCCAGCCGGCTTCCCAGACCGTTACTGCGGGTAACGATGCGGCTTTTCTTGCGGCGGGTTGGGCTGATGGACCTCAATACACGTGGTACTTTGACAATGGTAAGGGGCAAGGGCCACAGACCATATTTTACGACTCCGGTCCTTCTTCCACTTTGTATATCAACAACGCCCAGAAGGTGAATGAAGGAACGTACACCGTGAAAGTGAAAGACGGGGAGTGCGACGATCCCAGTTGCCCGACTGTCATGAGCGTGCCGGCGACCTTGACGGTGGTGCCGGCGTTGCCGGTAGCAGTGCCGAGCGGATTGGTCGCCTGGTGGCGGGCAGAAGGCGACACCGGGGACGTGCTTAACCAAAATCCAGCAACGATCCAGGGACAGGTGACCTATAATCAGGGCAAGGCAGGCAAAGGATTCTATCTAAATGGAAACGATACCGGCCTGATAATTCCCACTTCGTCCAGCCTGGCGAGCAGTTCCTTTACATTTGAGGCCTGGATTTATCCAAGCAATAATTGCTGTGAGGAATGTGTCCTCGAACAATATGACGCGGGCTCCGGCACCAGATTGACTGTATCCATTCCAAAGGACAGCGGCAAACGATGGCTGTCCGCCACCTGGGTTAACGGTGGAACTCAATATACGATTAACTCTGCCCCGGGTACGATTCGGGAAGGCACCTTCCAACATGTCGTTGTCGCCTATGATGCCACATATGCTGGTGCCCGCTTGCATCTGTACGTGAACGGCAAGCAGGTGGGGTATGGCTGGGGCGGTGTCAGCGCCGGTCTGAAGGGAACCAGCAATCTGTATTTGGCATGCAATAGTTCATTAGCTGAGCGTCTGGCCGGCCGGATGGACGAAATCGCATTGTACAATCGCGCCTTGGCGGTGTCGGAAGTTCTGGCAATTTACAACGCCAGCACCGCCGGCAAGAAACCGCCTTGCGCGGCGGCACCCGCTGATCTGGTCAGCTGGTGGGAAGGGGAGGGGAATGCCGACGATGTCTATGCGCTTAACCCGGGGCTCGCCACCGGAGCGGTGACCTGCACGCCGGGCTGGTCCGGAAAAGCATTCACATTCGGCAGCGGCACCGCCCAGGTTCGGATGCCAGCTTCCGCCAGTCTGAACGTCGGTACCGGGGAAGCCGGTTTCACGCTTGAAGCGTGGGTCCTGCCTTCGGACATCTCCCGCGCCCAACCCATCCTGGATTGGAATAACGGGAGTTTTGCCGGAGTTGCCCTCTGGTTATCTGACTCCGGTTGGCTCTTCGCCAATGTCCGGGACGCCGACCTGACGGATAATTTCGTCTCCGGCGCACAAATGGCCTCCGGCATCTACCAGCACGTCGCCCTCACCTACGACAAACCCAATCACACTGCCCACCTGTTCCTGAATGGGGTGGAGGTGGGACAGCAAATCTGCCCCCCTGCGCTGGTGCCGGGAACAACCGGTGATCTCTTCTTCGGGTTCAGTCCAATGGATGACGAGGGCATAACCGGCATTCAATTCAAAGGCCAAATGGATGAGGTCGGACTGTATCAGCGCCCGCTGTCGGCCGCCGAAGTGAAGAGCCTCTACCTCGCTGGTGGCGGCGGCAAATGCGGACTTGCGACTGATCCGTCCGTCATCAGTTCGCCGGCTGACCAGGTTGCGCATGTGGGTGACAACGTGTCATTGGGAGTCGTGGCTGCCGGTACCGCATTGACTTACCAATGGTATCACAACTCATCGGCCATTTCCGGCGCGACCGGCCGGACCCTGGCACTGGTGAACGTGCAGACCACTGATGCCGGCAATTACTATGTTCAGGTGTCCGGTGCCCACGGAGCGCAGAACAGTTCGGTGGCTATACTGACGGTGAATACAATTGCCAGCGGTACACCGCCGTTGATTATAACCCAACCCAACAGCCAGGGTGTTTGCAGCCGCAGCGGATTTGTTTTGAGTGTCGATGTGAATCCCAATACTGAAGGTCCAGTCCCCTTATATTATCAGTGGCGCAAAAACGGGGTTAATATCCCTGGTGCCACGAGTTCGTCTTACAGGTGGAAGACTGCTTCGGCTGCCGATGCCGGAACTTATTCGGTCCTGGTTTACCACTCTTTCGGCCACGTGGTGAGCGACGGCGCCGTGGTGACGGTCTATCCGCACCCGACCGCAGTGGTATCCGGCAATACCACCATCAGCGCCGGAGATACCGCGTCTATCCAGGCGGCGCTCAGCGGGACCGGCCCCTGGACGGTGACCTGGTCGGACAGTGTTACTCAAAGTGGCGTTACCCAAAATCCGGTCGTGCGCACTGTCACACCCGCGGCATCCACGACCTACACGGTCACGGCTCTCTCCGATGCGAATTGTGACGCCGCGTCCGGCGACTTGAGCGGCAGCGCAGAGGTGGTTGTCGGCGGCGCCAACCCGCCTTACCGGACGCTCTCCGGGTCTTTGACCGACTACACTTTCCGTGGAGATACCACCTACTACATCAATGGCGTCGTGCATTTGCACGGGACAACCACATTTGAAGGCGGGGCGGTGCTCAAATATGCCCAGGATGGTTCCCTGGAAGTCGCGTCTCTTCCGGCGCCACAGATCAAATGGCTGGCAACCGCCTATCGTCCCGTAATCTTCACTGCCAAGGATGACGACAGCGTCGGCGCCACCATCGCTGACAGCACGGGTACGCCTGATCCGGCGGGTTATGCCAACCCGGCGCTGAAACTGTTCAATGTCACAACTGCGCCAGCCAATCTCCGCGTAGCTTGGGCCAAACAGGCGCTGGTGACCTACGCCTGCGACGCCACGGTTGCCCATGCCCAATTCGTCAACTGTCAGCAGGGCATCTGCGCCCAGTCGGGAACACTCGCCCTCCAGAACGTGCTGTTCGCCAATCTGCAGACCTGTCTGAATCAGCTTGCTGGCGTAGCCGTTGGCGCGGAATACGTGACGTTTGCCGACAGCGAGTGCCTGGAAACGGGCGATGTTGGTGGCGGCGAAAACGGGGTGTCCGTAGGCGTGACCAATAGCATTCTGGCTAATCTGACCAGCGTATTCACTTCGCACGATGTATTTGGCGGTTATCGCAACGGCTTTTACGGTATCCCTGAAAACCTGCGGTTTGGCAGCAGCCAGACACCCAGCGAGGCTAACCCGTTTCAGATTGCGGGCGGCGGTCGTTACTATTTGACGGATGGATGCACTTTTCTGAACCAAGGCGACCCTGGCACGGATCAGGAACTTTGGACCACGCTGACCAACCGGACCACGCGGCCGCCGTTGATCCAAAGTTCAGACATTTCCACGGAAACCACCTGGCAGCCTCGGGAAATCCGGGATGTGCAATCACCGGATCTCGGTTACCACTACGATGCGCTGGATTACATTTTCCAGGGTGTGGCCTTGACCGCTGCGCTTCACCTTACGGACGGGGTGGCGGTGGGACTGATGTTACCGGCCTGGGCGAATAGTGCGACGCTGTATCCCGAAGATGGAGGCAGCGTCATCAGTACGGGTCTTCCCCAAAGGATGAACCGGATAGCGAGTATTGCCAACGTGCAGGAAGGCGGGAACAACTCCTGCAGTGAGTTGATGTATTGTTCCGGGAGTGACATTAGTCGGGTATATCAATTCCGCTTTACGGATTTTTCCTTGGGGCAAGGCGGAAGGGGGCAGGTATTTGTGTGGGGTTCAAGCGGTCCTCCATACTTCTATAAGGTCGCGTTTCAAGATTGTTCGTTGCGCGGGACCGGGGTGGAAGGATATTTCCGGCCCGGCCATGGAGAAGCATTCATCGAGTTGGTCAACAACTTGATTCTTCGTGGTGACGTCAATA
>Ga0265338_10001384_pt1 | contig 39441 bp, 32 predicted proteins | sample 42126metaG_FD_193579 | JGI IMG/M metagenome (GOLD analysis project Ga0265338, IMG submission 193579) | Rhizosphere microbial communities from Carex aquatilis grown in University of Washington, Seatle, WA, United States - 4-21-26 metaG | ecosystem: Host-associated > Plants > Roots > Rhizosphere... | reverse complement strand
CGCATCACGTTCACCAATCACTCCGATGAAACGCGCACCATCGAAGTCACCAGCTACGCGGAAATTGTTTTGAACAGCGCCGCAGCGGATCTGGCGCACCCGGCCTTCAGCAATCTATTTATCCAGACGCAGATTATTTCGCGGCAAAACGCCATCCTGTGCTCGCGCCGACCGCGTACGGCGCAGGAAAAACCGCCATGGATCGGCCATGTGCTGCTCGTCCACGGCAACGAAATCGGAACCGTTTCGTTTGAAACTGACCGCGCGCAATTTATTGGTCGCGGTGGAAACCTGACCGCGCCCGCCGCGTTAAAAAATCCCTCATCGCTGTCGAACAGTGAAGGTTCGGTGCTCGACCCGATTGCGTCCATCCGTCGCACCATCCGGCTCGAACCGAAGGAAAGCGCCACGGTCACCCTGGTTTCCGCCCTTGCTCCTGCGCGTGAGGAAATTCTGGGTCTGATCGAAAAATATCAGGATCAAACCATCGCCGACCGTTGCTTTGAACTGGCCTGGACGCATGGCTTGATCATGTTGCGCCACCTGAATACGACCGAGGTTGAAGCGCAACTTTATGGCCGGCTCGCCGGTGCGTTACTTTACCCTCAAGCGGCGCGCCGCGCGATTCCAGGTGTTCTGGCGCGCAACCAGCGCGGCCAGCGCCATCTTTGGAGCTTTGGGATTTCCGGTGATTTGCCAATCATGTTGTTGTATGCCACGAACGTGGACCGGGTTGACCTGGTGCGGCAAATCATGCAGGCGCATGCCTACTGGCGCTTGAAAGGTCTGCCCGTGGACCTCGTGATTTTGAACGTGGACGATTCGGTTTACCGCCAGGCGTTGCATGACCAAATTGTGAATTTAATCGCCGCGAACAACGCCACCCACTTGATCGACAAGCCCGGCGGAATCTTTTTGCGCCGCGTGGATCAATTTTCACCGGAAGACAAAATTCTTTTGGAAACCGCGGCGCGGATTGTTTTGCATGATGACAAAGGAACGTTGCTGGAACAATTGTCCCGCCGTGCGCGGCCCGAACCGATGCCGCCTCAATTGCGCATCCGCTCGCGGCCTGAAATCGAAACCGCAAGCGCATTGCCGGCGCGCGATCTGGTTTTCTTCAATGGCTTGGGCGGTTTTACGCCCGATGGACGCGAATACGTGGTGACCCTTCTGCCTGGCGCAACCACTCCGGCGCCGTGGGTCAACGTGCTGGGCAATCCGAATTTCGGCACGCTCATTTCCGAAAGTGGCGGCAGTTACACCTGGAGTGAGAATTGTCATGAGTTCCGGTTGACGCCCTGGAGCAACGATGCCGTGACGGACGCCGGCGGCGAGGCGTTTTACATCCGGGATGAACAGACCGGACGATTCTGGTCGCCGACTCCACTGCCGGCGCGCGGGGAGTCGCCGTACGTCGTGCGGCACGGTTTTGGATACAGCGTTTTTGAACATACCCAGGACGGTATTTCATCCGAGCTGTGGATTTATGTCTCCATCAGTGAACCGGTGAAATTCGCCATTTTAAAAATTCGAAACCATTCGAATCGCCGGCGGCGCCTGTCCTTGACCGGTTATTGGGAATGGGTTTTGGGCGAGCTGCGGCAAAAAAACGCAATGTACGTGGCCACCGAAATTGATTCGCAAACCAGCGCGTTATTTGCGCGAAATCCATACAACACCGACTTTGAAGGCCGCGTGGCGTTCGTGGCCAGCAGCGAACTGGCGCGCTCTTACACGGCGGACCGCACGGAGTTTTTGGGACGCAACGGAACGCTGACACAGCCGGCCGCGCTCCGGCGCACACGCCTTTCCGGAAAAACCGGCGTCGGCCTTGATCCTTGCGCCGCCTTGAATGTGCAAATGGAACTTGAGCCGGGACAGGAACGCGAAATCGCCTTCATTCTGGGCGCGGGACAAAATATTGAGGTCGCGCGGGACCTGGCACGGAGATTTCAAAATCTCCCGGCCTGTCGCGAAGAATTGCAAAAGGTCTGGGATTTCTGGGGACACACATTGAGCGCCGTCCGTGTGGAAACGCCCGATCCGGCGTTGAATCTCCTCGCCAACGGCTGGCTGCTCTATCAGACGATTTCCTGCCGGTTATGGGCGCGCACGGGGTTTTATCAATCCGGCGGCGCGTTCGGATTTCGCGACCAGCTTCAGGACGCGATGGCGCTGGTTCACACTCGTCCGGAATTGCTGCGTGAACAATTGCTCCGCGCCGCCGCGCATCAGTTTCGCGAGGGTGACGTGCAACATTGGTGGCATCCTCCGCTCGGTCGCGGGGTGCGCACCCATTTTTCCGACGATTATCTCTGGCTGCCTTGCGCGACCTGCCGTTACGTTGAAACCACAGGCGACACCGGCGTGCTGGACGAAACTGTTTTTTTTCTGGAAAGCCGCGCGCTCAAGCCGGAGGAGGAAGCGTATTATGATCTGCCGAATCGCTCCGCCGAATCCGGCACGCTTTACGAACATTGCGTGCGCGCCATAAAAAATGGGCTGAAATTTGGCCAGCACGGTTTGCCGCTGATGGGCGGCGGCGATTGGAATGACGGGATGAACCTCGTCGGCGAAAAGGGAAAGGGCGAAAGTGTCTGGCTGGCATTTTTTCTTTACGACATATTGAAACATTTTTCCATTCTGGCCGGAAAACGCGGCGACCAGGTTTTTGCGCAACAATGTGAAGCGCAGGCCAACACCTTGCGGGAAAACATCGAAAAAGGCGCCTGGGACGGACAGTGGTATCGCCGCGCTTATTTCGACAACGGTGAACCGCTCGGTTCCGCTTCCAATCCTGAATGTCAGATTGATTCCCTGCCGCAAAGCTGGGCGGTCATCTCCGGGGCGGGCAACCACGATCGTGTCCGCACCGCGTTGGATGCTGTGGCGCACCGGCTGGTGCGGCGGGAGGCTGGACTGATTCAATTGTTCGAACCAGCCTTCGACAAATCGCCCATGGAACCGGGCTACATCAAAGGTTATGCTCCCGGTGTCCGCGAAAATGGCGGCCAATACACGCACGCGGCCATCTGGACAATCATGGCTTTTGCCATGACCGGCGAAACCGCGCGCGCGTGGGAGTTATTCAAGCTGATCAATCCCATATCGCACGCGCAGGAGCCAAAGGACGTGGCGCGTTACAAGGGCGAGCCCTACGTTATCGCAGCGGATGTTTACAGCCTGGCGCCGCACACCGGCCGGGGTGGTTGGACCTGGTACACCGGTTCTGCCGGATGGATGTATCGTTTGATTTTGGAAACGCTTTTGGGAGTGGAACTCGCGGTGGACGAATTGCGTTTCACACCCAAAGCTCCGCTGAACTGGAAATCTTTCAAGCTCGACTATCGCTATCGCGAAACCATCTATCATATTACCTGCATCAATGTGTCAGGTGCATGGAAAGTTCCGCCCAAAATCATTCTGGATGGCATTGAACATCCGGATGCCGTGCTGAAGCTGGTGGATGATCGCCAGGAACACTTGGTGGAAGTGAAATTTCAGCTGTGAGGCAAGCGCGTCCAAGGGGTAGCTGCGGAATAGCATCGTCATCGTCGCAAATCGACCGCTGCCGGCAGTCATGTCCCCCATTGCTGCAACCATGACTGATGTAGCCTATGCCATCGAGGTTTGAACGATTCACATCGTGGTTGATTTTTTAATGTGCTTTTCATGTCAGATTAATGTTCGACGTGTCCAATTTAATAAACGGACAGATGTTCGTGGTGTGACCGGGCCGTCGATGGTGATGAACAGCAAAATAAACTGAAGTCGTCATTCTTGACGGTCCAAACCTGTCTATGTGAGTTCATTGATGTTGGTTGGCCGTGCAGCCGAGTCCCAAACGCGGAAATGAAGACGTGAACATAGCGGAAATCAAAATTGCCAGTCTATGAAACAAATTACTATCCTTCTGGCAGGCGATCTCGAAGAGGTCGGCGAAGCGGAAAATGGCCGCCAAGCGTCACCCTGGTCAAATAACTTGATCCCGCCGTGGTGTTGATGGACGTCGCGATGCCATTCTATATGTTTGATGATGTGCCCATCGACATATCTGCGAAGATCGGGCCGGCCATCAACATGGCACCGGCCGTGCGCGAGGAAGTCACCGGAAGCGTCGGCGTCCGGTTCTGAGCGGAGGAACCGAATCCAGAATACTGAACACCTGTCGTTCGTCCGGAGGGCACGCTGACTACTGGCTGCTGAATTCTGGCTCCTGACTCCTCTTCTTTACCTATTCCATCGCCGCCAGCACATCATCGAGGGCCAACGTGGCAAAGGTGGCGGCGTAGTCCGACATGGCATAGGGCACAATGAGCCGACGGTCATGCAAGAGGCTGCCACAGGAATAAACCACGTTGGGCACGTAGCCTTCCCGCTCGTTTTCATTCGGCTTGATGATCGGTTCACGGGTGCGCCCCAGGACCTTGGTGGGATCATCCCGATCAAGCAGGAACGCGCCGATGCAATACTTGCGCATGGCTCCCACGCCGTGGCTGAACACGAGCCAGCCGGCCTCGGTTTCTATGGGGGAACCGCAGTTGCCCATCTGGATGAATTCCCATGGGAACGTCGGTTTCACCACCAGCTGTGCCGTGTGCCAGAAATGCGGATGGTCGGAGAACATCACGTAAATATTCTCGTAATCCTGCCGCCCGAGCATGGCGTATTGGCCGTTGATTTTTCGCGGGAACAGGGCCATGCCCTTGTTCTGTACCGCCGGACCGTTCAACGTGGAAAACCTGAAATGCAGGAAGTCGGGTGTCTCGATGAATTGCGGTAGGATCAGCCGTCCATCATAGGCGGTATAGGTGGCGTAATAAACCATGGTGCCGTCATCGTTCCGGAACCGGACGAAGCGGGCGTCCTCGATGCCATTGCTTTGCGACGGCGTGACCGGGAACAGCACGCGTTCGGACAATCGCGTTCCGGGCTCGAACTGCACCTCGTAATTGGACTGGGCGAACACGAGCGTTTTCCTGGCCGCCGCCTCGGTATCATGGCCGTGGGGCCTGAGCTTTTCCTCGATATGATTTACACTGACGCGAAGTTCGTTGAGCGTGAAGGTGGGGCCGAGGGTTTCGAGCAATTCCCGGCTGAAACTGCCCGCCAATCCGAGCTCCTGCATCTTCCGTTCAAATAATTTTTTCTCGAAGGAGGCATTGGGCACCTGTTCGGCCTCCACGCAGTAACGGGTGGGCGTGTTGATGACGATGGTGCCGTCGGCGTCGAGGGTTCCGGTGCGAAAGGTGACCGAGGAGATATGGCCTTCGCCGGTCGCGCGCAGGCTGAGGACAAACCGCAGCGAGCCGGGCGGCAGGTCCGACTGGTCCGGGTGCGGCACCATGGAAGGATTGAACAGGGCGGCCGCTTCGAGAGAATACTCGTGGGTGAAATAGGCGGCGATCAACAGCTCCCGTTGCTCCGACAAGGTCTGGTCGGTCAACAAATAGGGTCGCACCTGTTGAAACCGGCGTTTGAGCATCCGGGTGATTTCAATGTGTCGCTCGCCGAATTCGGCCATGACCTCCCGGAGCAGGCTGTGAACGTCGCCCTCTGCCAGTGCCAGGACGCGCGCGCAAATCTTGATGAAGCGCTGTTCGGTGGGGGGATTAAAAGGCCGCAACAGCACGCGCGCCGGGTCCGGCCGCAGCAGGACATTGGTGCGTTGAATGGCAAAGGCTTTCATGGTTTGGTTGCGGCCGGCAGCGCCGGCAGGCTGAGCAGGGGCATGGCCGTTTGCGCGAGGCGCAGTTCGGCCAGCGAGAGTAGAAATGCCAGCGTGGATTCCGCGCCCTGGTTTTGGTTCACGCGGTCCACGTGCAGGGCGTCGCGACAGCCGCCGGTGTTGGATGAATACAGTTCAAAACCCAGGTCGTTCCAGCCGAGGAACCAGTCGAAGGCGTGTTGCGCCTGCTCCAGCCACCAGCTTTCCCCGGTGGCGCGATGAGCCTCGACACAGGCCGAGACCATGGCGTGCGCATCAACGGGTTGCTGGTCAAAAGTCGCGCGGGTGCCGCCGCGGGGATAAAACCCATTGCTGCCGATGGGCCGGAAATCGCCGCTTTCCGAGGTCTGCACCTCCACCAGCCAGCGCAAGGTCTGCAGTCCGCGGTCGAGCACCGGCTTCTGGCCGGTGACCCTCCCGCTCAAGATCAAGGCATGGGCCAGTTTGGCGTTGTCGTAGGAGAGCACGGCCTCAAACCAGGGCCAGTCCTTTTGCGCGACCTGGTCGAACAATCCCATCAGCCGCGCGGTTAGCGCCTCCCGGATTTGCGTGGCCAATCGATCGCCGCTCAACCGTTGCAAATATTCGTGGATACCGAGCAGGCTGAAGGCCCAGGCCCGCGGCGAGGTGAACTCCGCCACGACCGGCAGGGCCTGTTCGAAGATCTGTCCGGCCATGATTTGAAAGCTCCGATACGGCGAACGGCCCACGCCCATGCCCAGCGCCCAGAGCGCCCGCCCATGGCAATCCTCCGAACCCTGTTCGTCGAGCCAGTGCCGGTCAAAGCTCAGCAGATTATGAAACCGTTTCGTTTTGGGATTGAACGCGAAATGCAGAAACGCCGCGTAAGTCGTGGCCAGCGTCCGCACCCGCTCGGGTTCCTCCTCCATTTCGTCCAGCAACACGGACAGGATGAAGGCGCGCGCATTGTCGTCCGTGCAGTAACCCTCGGAAAAATTCGGCACGGTAAAGATGGCGTGCTGAAAAATGCCGGTCGAATCCGTCAGGCGGGACAGGTGGGTGAGCTTCATCTCCGGCAGTTCACGCGGCTGCTGGTCCAGCGTCTTGGTGGCAAAGGATTTTCGCGACTGGACGGAACGTTCGAGCCGCGCCGCCTCGAACGATTTCATGTACAGCTGGGCGGTGTTGCTCCAGATCATTTCCCGGCCGAGTTTGTAGGCGTTCTTGCGGATGGTGTGACGGCGGGTTTCATCGCGCAGCAACCCGATGACTTCCCGCGCAATGGCCTTGGAATCGCCAAACGGGACCAGCACCCCGCGGCCATCCGCGAGCAATTCCGCCGCGTGCCAGTAGGGTGTGGAGATCACGGCCTTGCCCGCGCCAAACGAATAAGCCAGCGTGCCGGAGGTGATTTGCGCCTCGTTCAAATACGGCGTGATATACAGGTCCGCCGCGCCGATGAATTCCATCAATTCGTCCAGTTCGACGAAGCGGTTGTAAAAAATGACATTCTTCTGGACCTTGTTTTTCTTCGCCAGCCGTTCGAGGCTCAGCCGGTAGGTTTCGCCCTGATCGCGCAGCAGATTCGGATGGGTTGCGCCCAGGACCATGTAAACCACGTTGGGAAACTCCGCCAGAATCTCCGGCAACGCGTTCAACGCGTTCTCGATACCCTTGTTCGGTGAAAGCAGCCCGAACGTGAGCAGCACCATCTTGCCTTCCACGTGAAACTGGTCCTTGAAAAAATTCGGGTCCGTGAACGGGACATCGGGAATGCCATGCGGGATGAGGTCGATCTTGGCGGCCGGTGTCTGGTAGATTTGTTGCAACATCTGCCGCCCGCGCTCGGTCATCACCACCAGCCGGGTTGAACGCATAGTCAGCTCCTGCATGACCCTCCGCTGGTCGGGGGTGGGTTTGCTCAAAAGCGTGTGGAAAGTGGTGACCACCGGCATGCGCAACTCGCGCAGCAGCGCCAGCACATGACTGCCCGCCGGTCCACCGTAAATGCCGAACTCGTGCTGCAGGCAGACGGCGTCCACATTGCTGATATTCAGAAAGTCCGCCGCGCGGTGATAGGAGGGCAGATCTTGTTCCTCAATCTCAAAGCGGACTTCCCGGGGATATTCATAACCGCCCTCAATGTCATTGACCGGCACGGCAAAACACTGGCTTTTGGGATATTCCGTCGCCACGGCCTTGAGCACGTCGGAGGTGAACGTGGCAATGCCGCACTTGCGCGGCAGGTAATCGCCGATAAAGGCGATTTTTTGGATTTCAGACACTGTCTCCATTGCCTTCGAGTTTGCCCTTGTACTGGATGCAACACAACTTATTGACGCAGTTTTCGCCATCCGGTGTAACCCGTACCATGGTGGAACGTCGTCAGCCTAAATGAAAAATGGCAAACGCCGTAAAAAACGGAACCAGCCACCCAACTGGTTCCGCCCTCCCTGGCCGTGCGAAATCGGTTGATTTCAGATTTCAGCCACCCATGATTTTTTTCAAAGACACCCGCTCAGCTGCCGGATGGCGGGTTCGTGACTCCGGGGCTGTTGGTGGCCGCTGGAGCATTGGTGTCAACTCCGTTTCCCGGGCTGGTCATTGCCGGGGCTTCGGGCGGAGCTGGCACGGGCGTGGAGGGCGCCGGCGGAGCCGTGGCGGGAGGCGGTATTTCTGGGAGTGTTGACGTCATCGGGGGATTGGTGTTGCCCGCGACGGGTGGAGTGGGTGCCACGGGTGTGTTGTTGGCGCCTGACTGATTATCCGCCGTGTGATTTCCGCATCCGGTCACGGCCAGTGCCGCGAGCACGGCAAACAACGGGATGATGGTGATGGTTTTCATTTTAGGTCTCCTTTGGTTTCCTTTGGGCCGGGGTTTCAATTACTGCCACTGCTGCTGGATCGGGCCGGGCGACGAAAGATCATGGTCATGCCGATGACCACCGCCCCGCTGCCGCCGATCAACAACCAGACCGTTCGATTGGTTGGCAGGCTGGCCGCGACCTGCGCAATGGCTGAATTCAAGGCCTCCGTTGCATTAAAGGCATAGGCGATGAGCCCTACGCCGACGAACAACAGTATCAATCCTATTCCTTTCATAAACATCCTTTCCTTTGTCCCGGGAACGCGAACCGGCGCCCGGTGGGACTGTTCATTCGTTTGACCACTCTGAAACCGCAACGGATGCCATGGCCGGATAACTGGGTATGAGCGATGGTATCCGGTTCATAGGCGTCCGTTGCGAAACATTCAAGTGACGCTGACCACGGCATCCGTTGTGCCGTAATGGTTGGCCAGGCGTTGCACCGGGCACGGATCGTCGCACCATTGCCCGTCAACGATGAAACGATAGGCGTAACTGCCCGGCAGCAACGGAACTATGATAAACCAGACGCCCTCCTCGGACAGGATCAGGTCGAGCGGCGATTTTTCCCAGTCGGTGAAGTCGGCCGCCAGCTTGACCGACCCGGCGGTGGGCGCCTCCAGGTGAAATTCTGTATTTATCAAACCCTTCAACGGGCTGTCGGATCCCTGGCAGACTCTTCGGTGTCTGGTGGCCGCCATTCCGGATCGCACCAGCCGGGTGACCTTTGCCGGCGTGCGAACCGCCCGTTGTCTCCAGTCTTCCAGCATCTTCAACACGGCCTCCAATTTTTCCGGATACAACATCAAATCAGCAAAGGGCGTGGGACTCAAAGCCAGGGTTCGGAAGAGGGCCAGATTTTCCACCCGGGCCGCAATGCGCAATAACGCCGACGGGAGCGGCTGGTTTCGAACGGATGTTTTCATGGAATTCCTTTATTTCGAAGTTGAATGTTGAAAGGGGGACAAACCGGACGTCCAGGTTGATGGTTGAGGCAAGAGCGCCCGGTTTGTCGTTTGAATGCCCGACGTTCATTTTTCACCTTCATCGTGGCATTCATTTATTGGTTTGGATGCGTAGCATTCGCTGACGATGCGCTCCACTTCTTCCCGGGCCTGCCCGGTGCGTTTTTGGATGAGGCCAACCAGTTCGTCCTCCTTGCCTTCCGTGAATCGCAGGTCGTCATCGGTCAGCTGCGCAAATTTTTGTTTCAACTTGCCCTTGGCAATGTTCCAGGTTCCTTGCACTTCAAAAATATTCATAGTTGTTTGCGGTTAGTGTTCCGGCTTCCTGCGTGCCGCAGAACCCCGGATGCACGGGATTCCTTTTGCAGGTGGCGTGCCGACGGATATTCATGGCGGATTTTTCCGCCCAATCGGCGGCTTTGAGGCTTTTCAAGGGGCGACCAGTGAAACTGAGGTCCGTAGGCCGCCTGCCGGACCTCAAACAAGTTATGCAAACTGCAATTGCCGTCCGCCCCAGAGTGCAAGTTGCATTCTTTTCCGGCCCGGAAAAACCACGCCGCCACACGTTTGCCACGGAAGATGGGAATAAAACGCATCCGGAGACTGGCGGCACGATGTCAGCTTAGGATCGGACACCGGGTGAAAGGTTTTAGGTCTGCGGAAATTGCGTCAGTGCGCCGGCCGGACTTTTCACATCAACCTTGAAGAAATAAACGGCCCAAATTGCGAACCATGAACCGCGCGCTGCGTACCTTTTCGCCGGCCATTTGCAATCAGCCCGGCCGCAGATTGAGTTATGGCACCATTTGCCGCACCCATCCATCTCCGGGCCACGCCATCAACCCGTCGCAACCGGATTCAAACCCATGCTCTACACTCTGGCCCTGATATTGATCATTGCCTGGCTGCTGGGATTGGTTTCGTCCTACACCCTGGGCGGATTCATCCATATTCTACTGGTCATTGCTGTCATTATGATCCTGGTGCGCATCATCCAGGGCCAGAAACTCTAGCCAACACGCAAAATCGGGGGATTCACAGCGATTCCACTTTTGTCCCGGATGGCCTGGCGGGTTGAAGTATATGGCTGGACGTCCGTTTACAGAGCCGCTAGTTTATATTAGGTTTTAAGCTGTTCGTTAAAAGTTTACGACATGACAAGGAGTAAAGCATGAGGCGGCAACCCGGCAACCAGTTCTACAAGACCGTTGTCGTCGTGTGGATCACACTCTCCGTGGCGAGTGTGGTGCTGGCCGCCATTACCTGGTGGCAGCTGGCCTCGCGGCTCGCCACCGCCAGACAGGGCGTGGCCATCCGCCAGGAGTTGGACGAAGTCTTCAAGTTGCTGCTCGATACTGAGACCAGCGAACGCGGTTACGTCATCACGGGTGACAAAAAATTTTTGGACCCGTTGAACGAAGGAGAAACCAACTTGCCGGCGCGATTCGATCATTTGATGGAACTGACCCATGACAATCCGTCCCTGTTGAAGGGCGTCACCGATTTGCGCGTCCAGGCCGGGGTCTTCGTGAATTCCCTCAACGAAGTCATCAAGACCCGCGACCGGGGTTTTGACAAGGCCGCCCAGATGATTGCCACCGGCGACAGTCGGAAGAACATGGACCAGATCCGCCAGCAGATTGCCGAACTGGGCCGGATGCGTTCCGATCTCGTCTCGGATGACGGCGCCACGGCCCGGAGCCAGTTGTTGCGGGCCAGTCTGACGAGCCTGGTCGCCGGTGTCCTGGGTGTGGGCGCGGGTTTGCTGGCCTTCTGGTTGTCGCGTCTGACCATCATCCATCAGCAGCGCGAACGGGAACTGGTTGAAGCCAAGCTCCAGGCCGAACACAGCAACCAGGAAAAAACCGTTTTTCTGGCGAACATGAGCCACGAAATTCGCACGCCCATGAACGCCATCCTGGGTTTCAGCGAAGTGTTGCAGGGCGAATTGCGGGAACCCCGGCACCGCCAGTATCTGCAGTTCATCCGCACCAGCGCCAACTCGCTGCTGTTGCTCATCAATGACATTCTCGACATGTCGAAAATCGAGGCCGGGGTGATGGAATTGCATCCGGAACCGACCGATCCACGCGAAATTTGTGATTTCATCCGGACGCTGTTTTCCGAGCCGGCAGCCAAAAAGTCCCTGAAGCTTGAATGTCATGTGGCCGAGGATTTGCCCCGGGCCCTGTTGATTGACCGTGTCCGGCTCCGGCAAATCCTGGTGAATCTGGTCGGCAACGCGGTCAAATTCACCGATCAGGGCGGGATTGAAGTGCGCGTCCTGTGGGAGAAGGAGGAGGCCGGCAGTCATGTCACCCTCGTCATCGAAATCCAGGACACCGGCGTGGGCATACCCCGCGACAAACTGGACGCCATATTCAAGCCGTTCGTCCAGGCCGGCGCCCATCGCGACAAGGAAAAACAGGGTACGGGCCTCGGATTGGCCATCGTGAAACGGCTCACGGAAACGATGGGTGGCACGGTGACGGTGGCCAGCGTGCAGGGCCAGGGGTCCGCCTTCCATCTGCGGTTCGCCAGGGTCCCCATTTCCATGCGGCTGCCGACCTCCGGCAAACCGCAGCTTAATGGCGACGTGAATTTCAACGAACTGCGCCCGGCCACGTTGCTGGTGGTGGATGACAACGATACCAATTGCCAGTTAGTGGCGGGTATATTTGCCGGCACGCATCACCGCCTGGTTTTCGGTTCCAGCGGTCAGGAGGCGGTGACCCAGGCCCGGGAAACCAAACCCGATGTCGTTCTGCTCGATGTACGCATGCCCGGCATGAGCGGCCGCGAGGCTTTGACGGAAATCCGCCGCACCGCCGGACTGGAACTGCTCCCGGTCATCGCGGTCACCGCCTCGAGCCTGACCGATGAGGAGAATTCATTGAAGGAACGGTTCAGCGGCTATGTGCGCAAACCTTTTTCCAAGCGCGAACTCTTTGACGAACTGGCGGAATTCCTGCCGCGGCACATCGATACCGGGTTTCCGCCCGGGGACGGGGCGAAAAAAAAGGCGGATCCGGAAGTCTCGTTGGGTGCCGGCGGACCGGCCTCGGAGGAATTGCTCCGTCAATTGCGCCAGTTGTTGATCGAGCCCTGGCCGTCCATCCGCGACAGCGTGGCAGTCAACGAAAGTAAACATTTTGCCCAGGGTCTGGAAGGCCTCGGCCAGCGCTGGCGTTGTCCGCCCCTGGTCCAGTACGCGCAAACATTGCTGCGGGACGCGGAAAATTACGCCGTCACCGATCTGGAAAAACATCTGGGCGAATTTGCCGCGCTGGTCGAACAGCTGGATCGAAAGGCCGCCGCATGAGCTTTAACACCCAGGCCGTCGCCACCGAGGAATCCGGTCCCGCTCTCCCGGCTTCTGCGCCATCCGACGTGCAGTCCCGCTTTTCGTTCAACGAAACGGCTCCGGCGCGGATCCTGGTGGTGGACGACCAGCCCACCAACATCCAGGTCGTGGGTTCGGCGCTGGGCGGCCTGGGGCATGAAATTGTTCCGGCTTGTGACGGCGCCACGGCCTTGAAACGGCTGGCTCTGCGCCCGCCCGATTTGATTTTGCTCGATCTCCTGATGCCGGGCATGGATGGCTGCGAAGTCTGCCGGCAATTGAAGGCGAACCCAGATTGGAAGGACATCCCTGTCATTTTTCTGTCCGCGGCCGACAACAAGGACTTCATCGTCCGGGCGCTCGAGGCGGGCGGGGTGGATTACATCACCAAGCCGTTCAATCAGGCCGAACTCATTTCCCGGGTGCGCACGCAACTGGTGTTGAAGACGGCGCGCGACCGGCTCCGGCAGCTCGCAGAGGACAAGGACGAGTTGCTCGGCATGCTCGCGCACGACATGAACAATTATCTCGGCGGGATGAACATGAGCGCTGAGCTGTTGCATGAAGGGATTGGCCGCTTCAAGGATGAACGCCTGTCAAAACTGTCCGGCAACATCCTACGCTCCACCGCCCAGCTGCTGGCTTTCATGAAGGAATTCCTGGCCAACGCCGCCACGGATTACGGGTTCACGCCCAAACCAGCCGCGCTCAACCTTGTGGACGTGGCCAATGCCGTGGTCCAGCAATACCAGGAGGCGGCCCGGCGCAAGAAAATTGAAATCCAGACGGACTTTTCCGACGGGGAAACCACGGTATTGGCGGACGCCTCCGCGCTGGACCAGGTGCTGGACAATCTGGTTTCCAATGCCCTCAAGTTTTCGCCCGCCGGCAAACGGGTCTTCGTGTCCATCCGACCGCTGGAACATCAGGTCGAATGCGTCATCCGGGATGAGGGACCGGGTTTTACCACCGACGACAAGGCGCGCATGTTCCGCCGGTATGGCCGGCTTTCGGCGCGACCGACGGGCGGCGAGCCCTCCACCGGCCTGGGGCTGAGCATCGTTCGCAAACTGGTGCAGGCCATGAACGGCGAATTGTCCTGCGAAAGCGGCCCGGGGCAGGGCACGACCTTCGCCATCCGGTTGCCGCGCCCGGCTTCAACCTAAAGGGACCACCATGGACTTTTTAATCATTGATGACGACAAGACGTTTCGCGATGCGACCTGTTTCCTGATCGAGGACGCCGGGCATTATGCGGAAGGCGCTGAATCCGGCCAACTCGGGCTCGCCACGCTCAAGGAGGACAAGTTCGACGCCATCCTGCTCGATGTGAATCTCGGTCGTGAAAACGGCCTGGATGTGCTCATGGAAATCCAGAAGCAATTCCCGCAAATCCCGGTGGTCATGTTCACCGCCCAGGGGAGCGTGAAGACCGCCGTCGAAGCCATGCGCCGCGGGGCGGTGGATTTCCTTGAAAAGCCGTTTCAGCGCGAGCAGTTCCTCACCGTGCTGGCCCGGTTGCAGCGGCTCCGCCAAATGAGCCGGCAGATCCAGCAACTGGAACAGGAGGTCAGTGAAACCAAGTCGCAAAACCCCGAACCCATCTTCGATTTCACCAGCCCCGCCATGCGCGAGGTGATGGAGGTGCTGGCCCGCGCCGCCCAAACCCCCGCCACCATTCTCATCTCGGGCGAAAGCGGCACTGGCAAAAGCGTCGCCGCCCGCGCCATCCACCACCGCAGCCACCTGGCCGACAAACCGTTTGTGACCGTCAGCTGCCCGAGTCTTTCCCGGGAACTTTTGGAAAGCGAACTGTTCGGTCATGTCCGGGGCTCGTTTACCGGTGCCATCAAGGACCATTGGGGCAAGGTCAAGGCCGCCGACGGCGGTACTCTCTTCCTGGACGAAATTGGAGATTTGCCCCTGGAAATCCAACCCAAGCTGCTGCGGCTCCTCCAGGAGCGTGAATATGAGCGGCTCGGCGAAAATGTCACCCGCCAGGCCAATGTCCGCGTCATCGCTGCCACCAATCGCGACCTGAAAAAGCGTGTCACTGAGGGCGCCTTCCGCGAGGACCTGTATTTCCGGCTCAATGTCATCACGGTGGAAATGCCGTCCCTCCGCAATTGCGACGGGGACCTGCTCCGGTTTGCCGAACTGTACACCAAACATTTTGCGACGCAGTGTGGACGCCGTTTCGACGGGCTTTCCCCCGAGGCCGTTGCCTGCATCCGCGCCCATTCCTGGCCGGGCAATCTCCGCGAACTGCGGAACGCCATCGAGCGCGCGGTCATCATGGCCCGGGGCGGCCGGTTGTTTCCCGAGGATTTTCCCTCCGAATTGCGCAGTCAAAATGCCGCCACCAATGGCGAACAGATGCCGCAAACCGGCGCGTTCGTCTCGCTGGAAAAATTGGAGGAATCGCATTTGCGAAAAATTCTCGAACGAACCTCGAGCCTGGCCGAGGCCGCCGAAATCCTCGGCATTGACCAGGCTACCCTCTATCGCAAGCGGAAAAGAATCGGTTTGGAATAGGGGTGCCGAACCATCACCGTTTCGCCGGCCCAGCCTTACAGCACGGCTTTGACGGTGATGTTGTTCATAACGTCCTTGACGCCGGGCACGGTCCGGGCAAGATCGCCCGCCCGGTTTTTTTGGTCCGCCGTGTTCACGAACCCACCGAGTTGCACCGTGCCTTGGAAAACGGCGACATTCACCTCCTCGTACCGGTAGTCCGGGTTGTTGTCCAAAACACTTTTCACGATGGCCGTCAGGGATTTGTCTTCGTCGGATCCACCTTTGGCCTTCGCATTTTCATTCTTCACGATGATGTTGTCTTCGACGTGTCTGACCCCGGAAATGTGTATGACGATGTCGCCTGCTTTCACCTTTTGGGTTGGAAGGTCAACCGAGCCGGCGAGCCGGACCAGGCCGTTGGACGCGGTGATGGTCACACCCGCAAATTTATAGTCCGGGTTGTCGCTGAGCGCCGTGGCAACCCGCAGTTGGAGGGACGGGTCATCCATTTGTTCGTGGGTGCCGAGGTCGTAATGCCCGCTGACACAGCTCGTCAGCGCGACCAGAGCCGTGGCTGCCGGGAGACTCAAACACAACGCGAGGCACAGACTGTTTGCCTGGATTTTCATATGTTTCCTTGGGTGGATGTCTGTTTTTCTTAAACGCAACGGCCTGGAAATTGGCCCGCAAAGCGGCGCGTGTTTTCAAGTCTTGCCCGTATGCCGAAACGTCGCGACCAGCCCCAAGATGGCCGCCGCGCCACCACCGAGCAGCAACCACAGGGTTTTGTCCGTTGGCGTACCGGTGAAAGCACGGGACACGCTTGAACTCACTGAGTTCGATGCATCGAGGCCATAGGCGATCAAGGCAATGCCAACGATCAATAATGCGACACCTGTTCCTTTGTTCATGATCATCCTTTCACTTTTCGTTGTGCGACAGGTTTCCTTTTGCAAACGGCGTGCCGCCGGCATGAAAGGCAAAAATCTCTTTCCCACAGAGGACTTTTACCGCGTGAAAGGCCTTGCGAATGGTAAACGCCACCGGCGGGTGATTCGCCGGAATGTCGGAACATTATGCAAACTGCGGCCGGGCGGCGGTTGGCAGCGTGCAAGTTGCATTATTTCAGGCGCCAAGGTTTCCCGTCAATGCGGGTTTGCAAGGGAAGATCATCCATGGATGTTTCGGCACGGCGCCAGCTTTAAAAAACTGACCAGATTTTTATGGTTTAAGCAGGAATACAAATGAAAGGAAGGCCATTATGAAAAAGGAAACGACGAACCATCCCGAAGCCATACATCTGCTGGAGGACGCCCAGGCGTTGCTCTCCGCCACCGCCCACGTGGCCGAAGAAAAGGTCGTGGAAGCCCGCAAACGGCTCACGGCGGCGATTGAACAGGGCAGGGAAACCTGGAATCAGGTACAGGAAAAGGCCGTGGCCGGAGCCAAAGCTGCCGATGAGGTTGTTCGCGACCATCCCTACCAATCCATCGGTGTTGCCTTGGGTATCGGTGCCCTGGTTGGCTATCTGCTGGGCCGGCGCAATCCTTGAATCCGAGGTCATGGATACACCATCTGACCACGACTTGCATCTGGCGGATGCATCCGAACAGATGGGGCACCGGTTGATTGTAATCCTTGAAAACCGGCTGCAATTGTTGCTGGTGGAGGTGCAGGAGGAGCGTGAACGGATTTTACACGCCATCTGGCTTGTCCTCGGCGCGTCCGTGTTCGGTATGCTGGCCGGGGTCGCCTTGACGGTTGCCATGGTGCTGACGCTGTGGGGCCGTTCCCCGATTCTGGCTCTGCTGGTGTTGACCGCGGTTTATGCCCTCGCCGCGGCGTTGCTTTATACGAGATTGTTCCGGTTGCAACAGAACTGGCAGACACTGTCCGACACGATTGATCAATTAAAAAAGGACCGGCAATGCCTGGAAAAAAGGCACGCCTGAAACCGCTCGAAGCCAGGAAGCAACTGCTGCTGGCGGAAAGCGAAATAAACCGCATCCGGTTGCTCGAAGAGTGGAGCGGTTTGAAAGGAGAAGTCCATCACCTAGCGAGCCGGGTTCGCGCAGTTGGTTCCTTTGCCTCGGTAACGGCTGCCGTGATCGCGGCGTTTTCCGCCTGGCGCCTTTCGTCGCCGGAGCAGAATGGCGCGAAGAGTAAATCGGCACGGGTTTCGGCGTTATTGGACAGTGTGCGAACCGGCGCTTCATTGTGGGCCGCCCTCAAATCGTGTTTCCGATAGTCTGCAGAAAGAGGCGGACGCGCTGGTTTTATACCGTTCACGTCCGCCTGGTTCTTAGGGTTTTTGGGGATGCGGAAAGTGGTCGGGTCAATTTGTTACCGAGCTGTTGCCAGGTTTGCTTGAGGAAGTTCTGCACCTCCTTGTCTGACCCGGCCCGAACCGCTCTTTTTTCCGTCACCGGTCAATTTATTGGCCGTGGCCGACGCGCGCTTTTGCGCCGCTTTCATGCCCACCCCACGGTCTTCGTAGCTTTCCGCAATGTGTTCCGCCATGCGCTTCTGCTTGTCGGTGTAACTTGATTTATCGCCACGGGGCATGCTTTTCCCTTCGCCTTTGGAGCCCGCGTTCAGCGCCCCTGACGGGTGAGGCGTATGATCAATGAAACCAGGAACAATATCAGGAAAATGACGAAAAAGATTCTCGCCATTCCCACCGCCACCCCGGCAATGCCGGTGAATCCCAACAGGCCCGCCACCAGCGCGATGATCAAAAAAATGAGTGTCCATCCGAGCATAGCAACCGTCCTTTCGTTTTTTGCGTCCGTTGTGGTCCGCCAATGCATCTTTGCAAGACCCATACCATTCAAATATCCGGCCGAAACCCGTTTTTTGGCAGGGTATCACGTCCGGACCGGGTGCTGCCTGAATGCAAATTGCGAAGCGGGCGCTGCTTTCATTTGCAAACCGCAAGCCCAGGCTAAAGCAGCCGGGGCTGCTGGCCGTCGGGTTTCAATCCGATCCGCATTTTCCCGACCAGGACCGCGCCTTCGGCCACCACCAGGTCCACGGCCTCCACGTTGCCGAACAATCGCGCGCTGGCTTTCAGAATGACCGCACCCCGGGCGCGCAGATTGCCGGCCAGTTCACCGGCGATTTCCGCCGACCCGACATCGAGCAGGCCCGGCCAGCGGAAGTGATTGTCCGCCGGGATCACCAGGTGTGCTGTAACCAGACTGCCTTTGATATCGGCGGTCGAGTAGATCGTCAGGGACCGTTCAACCGTCAATTTGCCGTGATATCTTCCCCGGATGATAGCGTCGCCGGCGATCGATTCGGTGTTGAAAATGCAGCCCTTGGGGTCGACCAGCAGCATGCCCTTGGTCTTGAAATTTTTGGCCATGGGGCTGGCGATGCGATAATCGTGCAGGTCCACATAACAACTGCACCATTTGCACATGGTGGATTCGGCGCTGACGGGCACCTCAAGTTCCGCGCCGCATTCAAAACAGGTGATCCGCTTTTGCTTCGGCGCATGCTGGGGTGTCCGGGGCGGCGGGTTGAGGATTTCCTGAAGGCGCAGGTGTTCCCCGCACTTCTTGCAGCGGGTGGAGAAGGCTGAGCGCGGTTCCGCCTGCTGATGGCCGCAATGCGGACAGGCCACCAGGACCTGGTCCTGTTTCTTGGCCGGCATTCAATGTTTGTCCGCGCCGCGGGTGCAGCGTGGTTTAGCGTCCCATCGCCTTTGCCGGTTCGGATGTCTTCGGGGGTTCGGACGGCCGTGCCGGCAGCGCCGTGGGTGAGACCTTGTTCGGATTCACCTCGGTCTTCCCGACATAGGTCACGCCTTCCTCGATCACCAGCTTGGTGGCGCGGATGTCGCCGAACAGCTCTGCCTTGGACTTGATGTCAACCTTTTCCTTGGCGTTGATGTTCCCATTGACCTTGCCGCGCACCACAACCGACTGGCCGCTGATGTTGCCGTTGATGACGGCGCTGTCCCCGAGGTTCAGAACCCCATCCGTGTGAATCTCTCCATCCAACTTGCCGTCGAAGCTCAGTTCGCCGGAAAACTTGATGTTCCCTTTGATTTCAACATCCGCGTTCAGGACGTTTTTTGATGTGTTGTTTGTATTCATGTTATCCATGGTATTTCCTTTTCAATTGAAGCTGTGATTGGAACACCGTTCGTGGTACGTGAAAATTCCTCCCTGCCGTAGTGTCAAATCGGGCCCTGCGGGTTTCTTCATGGCTGACGGTTGCTTCTTCAGTTGTCAGACCATTTAGCTTTTGTTGTGCCAGCAGCCAGGAAACGGTTGTGCGATTGGCGGTGGAATGGATTATGGGCATTAACCCCGCAATTTGCTCCGGTCGCCATCCGGTTCAGCCACCCGCGGGCTTCATTCAAATCAGCCACCGCATTGCATTCTGCAATCTGCAAACGTGAATTTGTAGGAATATCAGGCTCCGGCAGCCAGACGCTCCGCCACGCGTTGCCGCGACATTTCGCTTTAAAAGCCGGGTCGAGACGCATGAATCGACCCCTGACCGTGGTCCGGTGGCGCGATTCCAGCGTTGAAGGAGGTGTGATCAATGCAACAACAGGATTGGGCGATAAAATGTGGAGGCCCTTGCGGAACCCGGGGGAAGTGGTTTGTGTCCCTGACCGGAAAGGGCAGGGCCGATGGCGCGCCAATTTCGCACGGAGAACCCGACTGATCAGCCGGGCGACTGCGCATGCATTTACGCGCCTCGTTCTTTTCACCATCCTGTTCCAGCAACTTCCGGTTTTCGCCACTGGAATGGTTACGTTGGTCTGGAACTCCAGCCCAGACCCTATCGTAGCTGGTTACAAGATTTACTATGGCGGGCTCAGCCATGTTTACACCAATGAGATCGACGTTGGCAACGCCACGAACGCAACCATTGCCGGCCTGGTGGGTGGGGCTACCTATTATTTTGCTGCCACGAGCTATAACGCCGTTGGCTTGGAAAGCTCCTTCTCGGGTGAAGTGCCTTATCTCGTTTCTCCCCGAGCCATTCTGGCCATGCAAATCATCAGGTTCAATGGCGTCCCCATTTCGGTGTCCATCATTGCCAACGGGGTGATTCCCGGCCAATGGACGCTACAGTCGTCTCCGGATTTGAGAACGTGGACTGCGATTGCCCAAGGCACCAACCTGGCCGTCAACCTCCTGATGCCGGCAGGTGGCTTGCCCCGGCAATTCTTCCGGTTGGTGGGCCAATAGCTCGGAGGACACGGTTCTTCTCTGCCCTGGAAGTATCTTCATCAAACTCCTCGGCTTTGAAAGGGCATTCATTTGAACTTCAGCACCGTAATTGAATGCGGCTGAAAGTCATACTTCGCTTCGTCATTGTTAAAAATGGGTAGCCAATGCTTTTGGGTCGGTTGGATTTGTTGGGTCATGGTTGCCGTGTTCGTCTCATAAAGAGAACCGGACAACTCTTCGACATCGGCAGCGGTATGCGCGAGTGAATATCCGTGAATCAGAATTGACGCCGATGCAACCTTCTCGCCGAGATTGACGACCTTCAGAACCAATGTCTTCCCGTCTTGGCTGAGTTGGCTGCTGACATCCAGGTCATTATTCGAAGCGCTGACGCTGCTCCGGACTTCGACCGGCTGATAATTTGCCGAATACATCTTCGTCACATAGCCCGGCGGTTGCAGCCAGACTTGTGCCGGGTCCAGGAACAACAAACCTTGATCCCAGCCATTGGCATTCTGGCCGTCGGGCTGGAGACAATTCGCCGAGCACGTGATGGGCAGGCGTCCGTCGCGCTGAATCGCGTTGATCGCCAGCGCATTGGCCAGCGCCCGGCGCTGAGAGTGGTTGAGCGCATTCAACTCGAAGACCAGCACCCTGTGTTTCGCGCCGTCGGCGATTTTGTCCATCGCATCAATGTAGGAAAACATCGATTCCAGAGTGCTGTCCGGCCGCGGGCCGTCCGTCCAGACATGCACATCAAACCATACTTCGCGGTTATGCTGTTTCGCGAGTTGTAGAATTTTCTGATGCCCGGCCAAGGTCGTGATGCCGCCGTCCGCGCCGGTGAAGTTGAACGGGTCGGTGATTACTCGGTGATATCCAAAATCGCCGACAATCAAAATGATGGCGGGGTCTTTTGCCCAAATTGCTTCAGCGACGGCCTTGAATTTTTCAAAGTAGTTGTCATCAACGCGCTCCTCGTTGCCTAGTTCGATGTATTTCAAGTGGTACGGTGCAGGATGACCGTCGGCGACGCGTTTCTTCCCCCACTCACTATCCGCTGCGCCGTTGAGGTAATCCATAAAATCCGCCATGTCATTTGGCGACTCGTTGATGTTGAGGTCGGGAATGCCGGTGATTCCGGCGGCTTCGCATAGGTTCAAGAAATCAAAAATGCCCCATCCGTCCGAAGCATGCGGATACCATTGACCTTCATACGGCGGGCGTTGCGCACGCGGCCCGATCATCTTTTTCCAACGATATTCCTGGTTATTGACCATGCTGCCGCCGTAACGGAGAATCGTCACACCTTCGTTGATTAATCCTTCGGCCACGTCCTTGCGAACCGGCAAATCCTTGAAGCGTCCCCACGAACCAGGCTGCAAGAAAGCATAACCCACGGAAACCGAGCCGGGCTGCTTGAGCTTGACCGCAAATCGTCCGGCCTTGTCCACTGCGTTCGGCGTAAGCTCGAAATCAAGCCGCTGCCAGTCGCCCGCCTTGAGTTTCAAGGATTTTTCGGCATACACCACAGAACCATTCGTGCTTTCCAAAGCGACAAATATTTCCGTTGGCGATTTGGTCCGCGCCCAAAGATAGCCTTCATAGTTTTTGCCTTTCACAAAATTCATACCCCAGTGATTGAGGCTTTGGTTCTCGATTCCGATGGCACCTGAACCGCTGGCAAACATGATTTGCTGGCTTTGATTGCCGGAAAATGCCCCCTGCGATTCAAGGGAAAAACTTCCCTTGACCGCGCCCTGCCGGATCGGGCCCCACATGCCGCTCACGCTGTCCGACGGATTATTGCCAGCGTCATATTCAAACGCCATCTTCTGCTGCGATGCACCAGTGGCAACGGAGAGATTGCGAAACAAGACCTTGTGCTGCCAGATCCGCAAACCGACCGCGCCGGTTTCGAGCGGATGCTCGAGGTCTTCAAATTGCGTCATGCTCTTGCCGTTGACGACCACCTCGAACGATTTAGCCGTCGTGCGAACGGTCAACTTAATCCATTCGTTGACCGGCACGTCGCACGGCATGCGGCGAATCGGTTCCCAGTTCTGACGATGACGTCCAAGCACCAGAAATCCCGGCCTTTCAAGCGAAACTTCGTAGCCGGTGAATGCATCCGCGCCTATGCCAGCATCGCTGACCTTGAGTATCAAACCTCCATTACCACCGGTTGCTTCCGTCAGCTTCACGTCCACACTGACCTCGCCCACGGACAACACCGGACCGTCCCAGACAATTTTTGAACCATCGCTGCCAACGCCCTGAAGACTGCCATCATTCGCCACGGTCCAGCGACCCTCGTAAGCGTTAAATCCTTTTAACGGCAGTTGGGCAGCGGGTTCGGCAAAGCTTTCGCCGAAAATCATCTGGCTGTCTATACCGCCATAAATTTCGTGGTTCACATCCTCGATGCACGCTCCAGTCAGATAAGGCGAATTGGTGTGCAGCACTTGATCCGCCTGCACTGTGATCGTAGCATTTTGTACCTGACCAAGCGCCGTGAGAGCGCTCAGTATCCCTGCCAAGACAGTTGCCTTTTTAATCACACCAATATGATTTTTCATTTGCATTTCGAGTTGATTCCTTCCAAGCCGGTTATTTAACGAGACGATAAAAAATCTGCTGATTGGTCATTGGCAACTGGATCATAAATGTCCCATTCGTCAGGATGAAGGACGACACCGTTGCCGGCACCCAGGACGCGCCGGCTCCAAGATTGGTGGAAGTTTGAAGCGAGTAGCCGGCAATATAATCCGGCCAGGTGAACACCAGATTCTGATCCGTGATTGCGGCAGATATTTTGGGCGCAGGCAAGGTGTTGGGGCCTGAAGCGTAATCGGCGGCAATCTGCGCCGTCCCCATGGCTCCGCTATACATTCGGAACTCATCGATTGAAGCTACGCCACAATAGTCGCCCGTATATGAAGATTTGCCGAGATAGCTATGCGCGTTGACAATGGCAGAAACAGGCAAAGTCACGTTGCTGTTAATCCCCATGAGAACCCCGTTTGTATATACAGCCATATATCCGGCATTAGAATCCCAGATCAACACCAGGTGCATCTTGCCCTCATTGTCCAAAACGGGCGGCACGGCAACGTTCTGGACCGAGCTGTTACCCGGGTCAGTGCCCGACACCTCGAAGTTTATGCCATTGACCCCATAACCGCTGTGCGGTGTAAAATCCAGGCTGTAGCGGCCATTCCCGGTGTTGGGGTTGGTGTCACCAAAATCGATCAGGCGCCCCCATTGGTTATTCGTTCCAAAAGCAACCCAAAACTCGAAGGTCACTGCCGTATAATTGGTGCTGGTGAGCAGGTAAGGGGGCAATTCCGCGTAATTGGTTTTCTGGTTTAGACCAGCCAATACGAGATTTCCATTCCCATCAATACGGGCACCGCCGTGAACAATGCCGTTGGTAACGTCCAGCACTGAATCAACGAACAGAGTGGAATTGGCCGGTTCGTTAAAGTCCCAACGATGGGTAAGACGAACCGACGGAGTTAATGGCGCTGTTGTCGTTTGCCCTTGAAACGTGACGACGGTGATGGAGTTTGGGGCAAACGTATAATTGGCGCTGTTACCATTGTAGTTGTGCTGCCAATTGGTGCTCGCCGGCGTGACGCCAAAAGGAGCTTGCGCGGTATTGACTGAGCTTTGAGAGGCGGCCAGCACTTGGACGGCAGCCGTGGGATTGATCGGCAAAAACCCGGAAAGGTTAATCGTGGCGGATTCCGGGGAGCTGTTGAGATTCACCACTTTCAATACCAGTTTGCCGCCATCCTGGCTGCATTCGGCGCTGACATCCAGGTCATTATTGGGATCGGTAACACTGCTCTGAACTTCAACCGGCTGATAATTTTCTGAATCCATCTGCGTCACATAACCAGGCGGTTGGAGCCAGACGTTTGATTGGTTGAGGAAGAGCAATCCTTGGTCCCAGCCGTTGTCGTTCTGGCCGTCCGGCTGGAGGCAGTTGGCCGATGTGGTAATCGGCAGCCGCCCATCCCGTTCAATCGCATTGATCGCCAGCGCATTCGCTAATGCGCGCCGCTGGGAGTGGTTGTTCGCGTTCAGTTCAAACACCACCACCTTGTAATTCGCGCCATTGGCAATCTGCCCCAGCGCTGTGTCATACGAAAACATCCCCGCCAGACTGCTGTCCGGCGTCGGCCCGTCGGTCCACACATGCACATCAAACCACACTGCCCGACTATTTGTCCGGGCCAGTTGTAAAATCTGCTGGTGCGCAGCCAGTGTCGTGATGCCCGAATCGGCACCGCTAAAATTGAACGGATCGGTGATTACCTGATGATAGGAAAAATCCCCGACCACAAGGACAATATTGGTATCCACCGCCCAAATGGCCTGGGCCAATGCCTGGAATTTTTGGTTATAGGAGCTGTTTACCGCTTCCTCATTTCCAAGTTCCAAGTATTTCAAGTTGTAAGGTTGTGGATGACCATCCGCCAAACGTCGTGCGCCCCAAACCGTGTTCGTCGAACCATTGGCGTATTGCATGAAATCAGCCATGTCCTGCGGTGTCTCGTTGATGTTGAAATCGGGAACACCCAAGAACCCGAGCGCTTCACAGAAGTTCAGGAAGTCAAGGATACCCCATCCATCCGAGGAATACGGATACCAGGTGCCGGTGTATGGCGGACGTTGATCTCGCGGTCCGACCATGTTTTTCCAGCGATACCCCGAAGCATTGACCATCGAACCGCCGTAGCGCAAAACGGTGACGCCTTGGTTGATCAACCCCTGCACCACATCCTTGCGCACCGGCAACCCTTGAAAGCATCCCCATGGTCCGGGCTGAAGAAACGCATAACCCACCACCACGGAGCCTGGTTGTTTCAGCTTGATGCTAAAGCGACCGTTGGAGTCGCTGGCAGCCGGTGTCAGGTTGAAATTGAGCTGCTGCCAGTTGTTGCTGGTCACTGAAAGACTTTGCTCCGCATACGCCGCGGATCCGTCCGCGCTCTCCAATGACACCCAGATGGTCGTTGGCACATCGGCCCGCACATCAAGGGTTCCAGTGTAAAGATTGCCGCCAACAAAGTTCATCCCCCAGCGGTTAAGTCCCTGATTGGCAATGCCAACCACCCCCGTTCCACTTGAAAACGTGATGTGCTGGCTTTGCGTCCCGACAAACGGATTGGTCGTCATCATTGAGAGCTGACCCGCAACCGTGCCGGCGCTGACGGGATTCCACATGCCACTCACGCCTCCAGCCAGACTATTGGCATCAAGTTGAAATGGAATGTTTTTATTGGTGTTGATGGAGAAATTTTGAAACTGCACGTCTTGCTGCCAGGTGCGCAAGCCCACTTCTCCGCTGGTGAGCGGTTGTTGGGTGTCGGTGTATTGAAGAATGCTGTTGCTGTTGACGAGGATGTTGAGTGTTGCATTGGTGTATTGCACTTCCAGTGTAATCCATTGGCCTATGGGGACGGAACAGGACACCTGACTTAATGATGTAAAATTTTGGACGTGACGCCCCAGCACCAGATAGCCCGCCGGAGCCAGAGAAATTTCATATCCGTTGAAAACATCCGCGCCCACGCCAGGTTGGCTGACCTGGACAATCAGGCCGGCGTTGCCACCGGCATTGCTGGAAAACCACAACTGCACGCTGACATCCCCGGTCGTCTGGTTAAAACTATTATAAATCAACTTGGGCCCGCTGCCGGCGGCCGCCTGTAGCACGCCATTCTGCGGCAGCCAACTGCCCCCATAGGCGGTAAAGCCCACCAAGGACTGGGGGTAGGCCGGCTCCTGAAAACTTTCACCGAAGATCATCTGGCTGTAGAGGCCACCGTAAATCTCATGATTCACATCCTCAATACACGCCCCAGTCAGATAAAGCGAATTAGTGTGCAGCACCTGGCTGGCATTGACTGATATATTTGCCAACTGGGCTTTGGAGTTGCTCAGAGAGAACACGATTGCTAAGGCGATTGCGAATGTGAAAAGTCTATTCATTAATTCTTTGCCGTCTGATGGCCTTTATCCCGACAAGTTATGGCTGGCTTCATAGAGTTGGTTCTCCGTAGATGTGACGACCGATAATCTGATTCTGATAAGCTTCGTCGAGCTCGCAAAAATAGCCGCTCCAACCCCAGACACGCACCACGAGATTCTTGTGCAGTTCGGGATGCAGCTGAGCCTCTTTGAGGGACTCGACATTGAGCGTGTTGATCTGAAGTTGCTGGCAGCCCACGGCGGCAAAAAGGCGGATGAGCAACGCCACCTGGTGAACCGCCTCCGGATTTCGGAAAACCATGTCGGAAACTTCCAACGTAAGTGGTCCGCCATTACAGATGCGTTGATAGTCAATCTTGCTATAACTCTTCAGGACGCTGAACGGTCCGCGCACCCGCACCCCGGGCGAAGGAGCCAGGCTGGAACTAAAAAAGCCGCCCCGTTTTCTGCCATCCGCAGTGGCGCCAACCACCGGTTCGGTCATCGTCTCATGGCCTTGCGCCAGCCAGACATAAAACATTGCCGAACCACTGCCAGGTCGGAAAATTCCACCACGCCCATTGTCTGAAATGGATTCGCAAGCGTCCGCAAAAAGCTCGAATATTTTAACGAGCATGGCATCAGCGCGCACATCGTCATTACCAACCTTGGGTGCTTCATCGAAGAGCTTTCTCCGGAGCACTTCGTCATGCTCGAAGTTTGTGTCCAGCGCATCCAACAGGCGCTGGGAGGACAAGCTGCGCTTGTCAAAAACGAAAGTCTTCACTGCCGCCAACGCGTCTGCAGCATTGGAAGAACAGGCGCCGTGAACGCCAAAGCTATTATAATTAAGCCCATGTGACACGTCACTGCCACGCTCCAGGCAGCCGTTCATCAGCACGCTGTAGTAAGGAGCGGGCGGAAGGAATAGGCGAGAGAATCGCTCCGCCAGTTTCGCGACCTGCGAGCGCAGGTTCGTGCCTACGAGAACCAGTATTTGTTCGAAAGAATCGCCGGCTGGCAATCCGGAACGGATGGCCGCGTCCACCGCCGCCGGCATGGAAACTGCGCCGATGTTAACGACTTCCATTCCCCGGCCGGGGATTAGGAATTCCCAACAAGCGGCCACAGAATAGTCACGGGCATCCTCAAGATCGTAGCCATGCGCGACCAACCCTGGAATAACCACATCGTCATTGGAATATTGTGGAAATCCCAAGCCAATTTGAGTCAATTCCGCCGCCAGTTCCAACAGATCAAGGCTGGTATCTTTTGTGACCCGCAGATTGATTTTCGGATCAATCATCCCCGCACCGCGCGCCACTCGTAGCGCGATATAGGTCAACTCATTCACTCCGCTGGAACCGTCGCGTTTCACTCCGCCGAGCATGAGCGATTGTCCATTATCGCCTTGTTGGATGCCGGGATACAAATCACTATCCTTGTTCAAAGACAGGAAAAACTCCGCCAGCAGTTGTTCGGCACCATTGACATCGATTCGGCCTAAATCCAAGTCCTTCTTTAAATACGGCCACATGTATTGGTCAAATCGTCCCAGCCCGCAGTGATAATGTCCCCCTAACCATAATACGGCATGGCACAGGCGCAGCGCTTGCAGCGCTTCATGAAAGTTGCTTGCGGGCTGCGCCGGCACGCGATAGAGAATTTTGGCAAGATCATGGCGATGATTTCGAGAAGCCTCCTCCGCATAACGACAGGCCAAATCCAACACTGCATCGATCGTTTCTATTGCGCTGTTCAGAAATTCAACTGCCTGCGGATCATTCTTCAGTCTTTCGCGGGATGAGAGCGCAACTTTGCGACGGCTTAACAGGCCTTGCGACAGAACCATTTCCCAGTCCGCGCAAATGTTGCTGATCGGCCCCAGTTCGTGCAACGCGCAGCCGGAGGTCAGATCCCGCTGTTGGGATTCGCGGTAAACAGGCGGAACTTTTCCTGTTGTGCGCGTAAAGACGATTCTCTCCTCCGGGCGAATGACAACTTCCTGAGCCTCGCACATTCGCCGGATCAAACGTGCGGCCCGCTGCGGCCAGGAGAGCTGTTCGGCATCGCATTCAGCGAGCAAATCCACCTCCGGCGAAGTGCGATATTGCTTGTAATGCCCTTCCCGCAATGCCCGCTTCATTTCCACCAACCGCGGTTCCAATTCAAACCGGCTTCGGGCTCCTGAATGGTTGTTTAATTCCACTCCGTCAATAGCCGTAGTTGGAGTTTTGGACCTTGGATTGGTGATGGGCTCGTTAAGGACGATATTCATACGACCCTCACCTTCAGACCCGCGGATTTAAAGCAGGACAAGTTGATGTTTGACTTCTCAGATTCATCAAAAGTCGGCTGGAAAGCCATGCCACAAGCGGCATATTTGGCGCCGGCAGCTATGTTGTAAGGAAGCAAATCGATCCTCTGCAAACCGGGCATTCCCGCGACCGTCCGGGCAATCGCGGACAAATTTGCCTCGGTATCTGTCAGTCCGGGAATCAACGGCACGCGAATGACAAATGGCACGCCCAGCTCATTCAAGACGCGGAGGTTCCGCAAGATCGGCTGATTATCCACACCGGTATGCGCCTGATGCGCAACGGAATCAATGAGCTTCAAGTCAAAGTAAACAAGCTGTGATATGGCAGCGACCTTGCGAAAACTGTTCTCATCAGCATAACCGGAGGTATCCAGCAAAACATGGAGATGATCCAGTTGATCAATCACCTCCGCAAGGAAGTCCGCTTGAACCAAAGGTTCGCCACCCGAAAAAGTCACGCCTCCTTCACCCACGCGCAGCAACTCAGCCAGACTGCAGAGGCGATCGGCCAATGCCTGAGAAGTGAAAGACACTCCCGCCAAACGCTCTCCGGCGCTTCCGCGCAGAACCTGCGGTTCTGGCGACTGGCCTTCAGGATTGTGACACCAAGAACAACGCAACGGACAGCCTTTCAAGAAAACAGTCACCCGCAGACCTGGTCCGTCATGCACAGCAAATTCCTTGATGTCAAACACAACGCCGGTGAGCATTTGAGTTAATAGTAAAACGGAACGAAATGTTATTGGCGCAGCCATTTCTTCCAGTTTTGTTCGTATTGCTGCACGTCGTCCTTCGTAACCGGAGGGAGTTCCGAATAATCCATAACGTTCGCCGGTTTTTTCCCCAGGATGACTTTGTCGGCCAGCAACTCCACCGAACGTACGCCCCAGCGGTAGGTCTGCTGGGCGTAAAGTTTCTGGACGACGCCTTTGGTCAGATAGGGTAATTCAGCCGGCAACGCATCCATCGCCACAATCTTGACCTTGCCCGGTTCCCATTTGAGCAGCGCATCCGTAAAAAGACTCCACGAACCAATCATCGCCCAGCCGTCAATGTCGGGATTGGCCGTCTGCACTTCCTCGATCTTGGCGGCGGCGTCCTGCGGAACTTCCTTGCTGTAATAGACGCCGCGAATAGAGATGTTGGGATAATTCGTGGCTTCATCCACCGCGCCTTTGATCCGGTTTTGAATATTACGGGCATTCTGATTTCCGCCCGGGATGGCAACCACATGTTTTCCCGGCCCCAACACCGCCGCCAGTTCCCGCATGATGATGTGGCCACATTCAATATCATCCGTGCCATGATAGCAAAACCGCTTGCTGGCGGGCGCGTCGCTGTCGAAACACATCACCGCCACGCCCTGATCAACGGCCTTGTCGATGGCCGGCGTCAGCGTCTCGGCTTCGCTGCAACTCACGCTGATTCCATCCACGCCCTGTAAAACCAACTGCTCGATGTTCTCGACCTGCTTCTGCGCGTCGTCTTCATTGGGTGTGCGCCAGAGCACGGTGATTTTCACCCCAAGTTTTTTGCTCAACTCGACGGCAGCATCCTCGGCCCCCACCCGCGCGGCCTGGAAAACCGGATTGGACTGGCTTTTGGCCACCAAGGCGAACGTGTATTCGGACTTTTTCGGTGTGGGTCCCGCCGCTTCGCCGGAAGCAGGCTCGTTTTTCTTTTGTTCGCAGCCGGTAATGAACGTAACGGCAAGACCTGTAAGCGCGATTATTTTGAAGAACGGTTTCGTTTTCATGGTGTTTGTCGTGAATGTTTAATGTTTGGAGGCAACTTCCTGTCGAGATTCCTTGGCTGCAAGTGTAGTCCGCGCCATGCGGTTCTCACGCAATGTGCTGTTAATGCGGTCAAGCAACACCGCCAGCACGATGACGGCTCCGATAATGATTTGGCTGTAATTTTGGTCAATGTTGAGGATGACAATGCCGTTGTTGATCATCTGAATAATCAGAGCCCCCAGCAACGCGCCCAAAGCCGTGCCACGACCGCCGACGAGGCTCGCTCCACCCACAACCGCCGCGGCGATCACATCCAATTCATATCCCTTGCCCGCATCCGACGAAGCCGACCCATAGTAACCAAGCATGATCATCGCCGCGATGCCGGCGGTAAGTCCGCTGAACGCATAGACCTTTACTTTGATGCGGTTCACGGGCAGCCCGCTGAATAACGACGCTTGTTCGTTGCCACCCACTGCGAAAATGTGGCGACCAGTCACGGCGTGCTTGAGATACCATCCGGCCAGAACAGTCACGCCGATCATCATGGCCAGCGGCACGGGATAAAGATTGGCTCCGTGCCAGTTAACTTGGTGACGGATCAAGCCGTCGGTGAATTGTTCGGGGAAATGTGTATAGGCCTGGGCCTTCGTCATCACAAACGCCACGCCGCGGTAGATTGCCATGGTTCCCAAGGTAATAACGAACGGGTGTACACGTAGAAAAACGACCCCAAGCCCGTTCAACAGTCCGCACAATGTTCCGGTCCCCAGACAAATCACAATGGCCCCCGGCACCACCCAAAAAGGAGACGCCCCGGCACCAGGTCCGCGGGGCCCGAAGTAATTGAGAAACATGGCTCCACAGACGGCCGCCAGGCAATACATGGAGCCAACTGACAAATCTATGCCGCCAGTAATTATGACGAAAGTTGCGCCAACCGCCATGATTGCAAAAAACGAAGTGTTCTTGGCCAGATTGTCCAGATTGTCTGCACGCAGAAACTTGTTCACGGTCGTGACTCCGCCGGTGTCTCGATTAGGCACTTCAAGCGAGCCGCAAAAAAGGGATAGCAGCAATCCCAGCACAAGCAGGACGCCCAGGAGGCCGGTCTCCTTGAACCGCAGACGACGTGAAGCAGTCATCGCCGATAAGCGTTGAGGGGATTCCACATTAAGCAAGATTGGCTGGTCGGTTTTCATCGTCTAAGAAACCAATGGATTTTCAGCCATTTGCTGCGGAGTGGTTCCATTTTGGCCGGCCATGAGTTGCATCACCAGCTCCTGCGTTGCTTCCGCGCGGTCCAGCATTCCCGCAATACGTCCATTTCGCATGACAATCACCCGGGTGCTAAGATTGAGCACTTCGGGTAATTCCGAGGAGATCATCAAGACCGCAAGCCCGGCCGACGCCAACTCGTCAATGAGCCGGTGAATCTCCGCTTTGGCACCCACATCCACACCCCGGGTCGGTTCGTCCAGAATCAGGATGCGGCATTGCCGGGCGAGCCACTTGGCGAGGACAAGCTTTTGCTGGTTGCCACCTGAAAGCGTCTGGGCTGGAACATGCGGAGAAGCCGCTTTCACCTGGAGCTTCGCGAAAAATTCGGCGATCACGTTTCGTTCTTCCTTCAAACGGATGACGCCATGCCGGCTTAATCGGTCCAGGGAAGAAAGGGTTATGTTGCTGCCGCATTCCAAGCCAAGAACCAGTCCTTGTTTCTTGCGATCCTCGCTCACCAACCCAACCCCAAGGGCCATCGCATCGCGCGGACAACGGACGGACACCCTTCGTCCTTCCACAAAAACACTGCCTGTCATCCTCGCATCCAACCCAAAAATCCCCATCGCAATTTCGCTGCGTCCGGCTCCAACCAATCCCGCCATGCCGATGACTTCGCCGGAGCGCAGTGAAAAACTGACATTGCGAAACTTGCCCGGAGATGAAAGCCCCTCGACACGCAAATACTCGTGACCCGGGGCGCGTTCAACATGTTCCGGAAACAGTTTCTGCCAGGTTCGCCCAATCATCAATCGAACCAGTTCCGCTTCGTTGGTCTGCGCCAGCGGCATCGTAACCACGTGCTGACTGTCGCGCATTACGGTCACCGTATCGCAAAAGCGAAAAATCTCGTCCATGCGGTGCGACACATACAATATAGTCGCTCCGCGCCGCCGAAGTTGCCCGATCAACTCCTCCAGCCGTTGCGACTCCGCAGTCGAAAGCGAGCTGGTCGGTTCGTCCATGACAAAAATGCGCGCGTCGGTGGCCAGGGCGGCGGCGATTTGCACCATTTGCGTCTGTCCTGCACTCAGACGGCTCAATTCCTCGTTTACGTCGCATTCGGCGCCGATTTCATCCAGACACACCTGAGCTTTCTGATATAACCTCCGCCAATCTATCCGTCCCGCATGTTCGGGTAAGTGGGACAGGCAAATGTTTTCTGCGACACTTAGATTCGGACAGAATGATAACTCCTGATGAACAATCCCGATTCCGGTGCGTTGAGCTTCGACGGGGGAGCGAAAACTACGAGTAATTCCGTCAATTTCAAAATGACCTGCATCCGGCTTATGAATGCCGGCTAATATCTTGCCCAATGTGCTCTTGCCGGCGCCGTTCTCGCCCATCAACGCGTGACAGCTTCCAGCGGTCACGTCAAAACTCACGTTTTGCAGCGCAACAGTTCCCGGAAACCGTTTGCTGATGTTACAAAAGCGAACGGCGGGAATGAAAGGCTCGACACTCAAGTGAACACAATGAAAAGGTTGGGTTTAAGGGTTCGGCGGAGGCGGCAGAATTTTTGGTTGCGCCGCCGGCTCAAATGAATCAACCGGCACGACAATGCGTTTGCCGCTCGAATAGGACTCGATTGCCGCAAAAGCCAGTTGCAAGGCGCGACGACCAGCCCGGGCATGCACGGGCGGTTGTTTGCCGGCTTTGAATGCCTCCATCACCGCATCCATGTGCCGGTCAAAGGTGAGGTAAAAGTCACGATCGCGGTCATTGAAATAACCGGATTGCCAAACCTCCGCCGTTTCGGAACCGGCGGCATTAAACGTGTAACGGCGCACCGTATCCTCGATGAGAATCCGACCTTTCGTTCCGTTGATCTCCACCCGGTGCGTGTCAGGATAGGCGTAGGAGGAATCGTAAGATCCAACCAAGCTTCCAACCGCGCCATTTGCAAAATGAAGCGCCAGCACCATGGTGCGATAAGTTCCCTGGTGCGTCTTATCGGTCATTTGGGCCATGACGGAGTCAATCGGACCACAGAGAAACTCCAGCATGTCAAATGCGTGGCACTGGGTCTCGAACAGGTTGTTGAAAGGATGGCTCGTGCCGCCCTCGCCTCCGAAACGCCAGGTGGCAAAGATCAAATCTCCAAGCCTGCCCTGCTGAATGGCGTGGTGGGCCAAAGCCACAGGTCGGGCATAATGATGATTGAAATTGATTCCGAAAAACAGTTTGCGATCCGCGGCCTCCTGCACCAGCTGATCGGCTTCCTTCGAATCAAACACCAGCGGTTTTTCAACAAACAAGGGAACACCCGCCCGGATCACTTCCAAGGTTGGCTGAAAATGGCCGTCGTTCGGGAGCGATAGAAAAGCCAGATCTGGCTTCTCCTTCTCCAGCATTTCCGTGATGTTCGTGTAAGCTCGGACTCCAAACTGCGAGGCACGGGCTTTGGTTTTTTCCAGAGTGCGGCCGGCAATCGCACGAAAATCTATATCCGAACGTTGTGATAATATACGAGCGTGCTGGAGTCCCCATCCCCCCGCGCCAATCAGGACCGCTTTTATTTTAGATTGAGCGCTCATTGTTCAATGATCACTTTGCCGGTTTCGCCACCAAAGAACAGGTCGAAGGATTTTTGGATTTCATCCACCCCAAAACGATGAGTGATGATCTGGTTGAGATAGGAGCGATGTTGCGTCAGACGACGAAGGTTGGCTGGCAATTCATCGAAGCGGAAGTATTCGCTGCCTACCATGCTGCGTTCAGGTGCGATGATGTCGGGTGAAATCTTCAGCGCGATGCCTTCGCCGTGACCGACACAAATCAGCGATCCACGCTGGGCCAGCGCCCGATGTCCTTCCTCTCTCGCGACCTGTTTGCCGCTCGTGTCCACCGCCACGTCCGCTGCCTCAACCCCGTGCGCCTTCAGGCCGTCCTTGATGGATACTTTAGAAACATTGATCGGGAGGCCGCCCAGTTGCTCCGCGAGCTTCAGGCGATAAGGCACAATGTCTGTGAGGTAAACCTTGAGGTGTTTGCCGAGAATGATTTTCGCCATCATCAGGACACCCAATCCAATCGGGCCGGCGCCAAGAATCAGCAGCGACTCGATGTCCGGTCGCATCAACTGGCAACGCTCGATGGCGTGGCCGCCCGTGCCCATGATGTCGAGGAGCAATGTGCCTTCTGTCGCGGAAAATTCTTCGGGGACCGGGAAGAAAATGTTCTCATGGACCAATTCGTACTGACCGTAACCGCCGTCGCGATTGAAACCCATGTCGCCTCGCTTTTGCAGGCATTGATTGGTGAAGCCTAGCCGGCAGGAGCGGCATTGGCCGCAGAAATCCATCAGGAAAACCACCCCTGGAGTTCCAACCGTCGTGCGTGTATCCGGCCCAGCTGCAACCACCGTGCCCGCCGCCTCATGTCCGGGCGTGGTAGTTGTGCCGTCGAAAAACTGTGGTCGTTCCGAACCGCAAAGCGCATTGGCATGAACCCGCAGCAAAAGCTGCCCCGGCCCCACTTGCGGAACCGCTTTCTCGGTAAAGTTGATCTGCTTGTTCCCGACAAAAGCAGGAACTCGGCAGTTGGAAGGTAAAGACTTACTCATACATTTTTTTAATCAACAGTTTTTCAATTCTAAAGACCTCTTAACAAGAGGTTGCCGGAGCAACGACTCCGGCAACCCCCGTGTCCCGCAAGACTGAGTAGCCTCCCGACAAGCAAACTCCATTACTCATTAAGGCATTACAATCCTGCAAAAACGTTTTAAAGATGTGACGTGCTATGGCTGATCATCCATTGAATGTCGCGGTCAGTAGGAAATGTGCCAGCATAACCTGAAGAGGTGTTTTTATACGTGACTGGCAGACAAGTGGTTGTCTCAAGCCATCTATGTAACTCCGAATGGCCGTCCGCAAAGGTGAGGGAATTTGCCTTATTATGATTGCTACCCGGTAAATTACCCCCTTTGCCAACTGCATTTACTCCCCACCTGATTGTCGTCGTAGGATTAACGACCAGCCAGCCATCATCAATGCTATCAGGATGTTCATCTGTGATTACCCAAAGATCCACCGGTGAGGGAGATTTAATGTCCGTGGTCTTATTGTAGTATTGATAGGTAGCCGTAAAGTCATCAGAAGCCGGCTTATTATTAGGCCCATACCCACCCCCGATAAAAGCATTCATCGAACTACTACGCAGGCGGGGAAGAGTACTGCCGCCTTCTGAACACAAATAGATATCGCCTGGACATTTATAAATGTCTAGGTTTTGGCTGTAAGGCCATAAAAGCCCATTTCTTATCACGTCAACATTTGTGTTGTCTGTAGTATCAGGTTGCCAGCTCTCATCGCCCAAAACCCAATTGAAGTCTCCCGGCGGAGGCAGTATCACATTCCGACAGCAGAACTCCTGATTGTCGCCCGCATACATTATCCAAGCCAAACCCAACTGCTTGTGGTTGTTCAAGCACTGGATTCCTTGAGCTTTTATTTTGGCACTGCTCAATGCGGGCAACAGCAGCGCGGCAAGAATCGCGATGATGGCGATGACGACGAGCAATTCTATCAAGGTAAAGGCGTTGATGGCATAGTCCGGAAACGCATCAACCTGTCGCCTCGTTGCCACAAATTCCCGCTCACGGGCTTTTTTGCAATTAACAAAAATATTCATTTTGCGGCTTTTGCAGTCTTTATATTTTCACTCCGACTCATCCACATTTTGCCATCTGGCGCAAACAAAACTACACCTCTCATTTATCTCAGTTCCCACGCCCCATCCATAAAAACCACAAAATATTCGTACTGGTGTTTTCGCATGGCGATTGCACAGCTGGTCAGGTGGTTTGCATACTTACATCCTCCCTCAATGGTCCCTGTTGATCCATGAGTTTTAGCGGCTTGCATTTTGAGATTCCTTGCCAGAACGAACTTTGCGGCCAATTTGGACAAATCCGACGACTTTTACTGTGGACAAAACGGCGGAATTGCACTTACTCTGTTGCACCATTCTAACTCGCAAGCCGGTTTTAAGGCTCTTTTTAAGATTGGTTACAGCCGACGCACGTTTTTAAATTTGTTCAGAAACAAGACGCCAATCGAAGTTATTTTGGAACAAATGGTATCTAAATTATCTCTCAAGCATGAAAATCCCCGGGAAGCCGAAGCCCGTTGCTGGTCGGAAACATTTGCCTAAAAAAGGACCGGCTCCTGGTTCAGCGAGCTTGAGCCGGCGAAAATTGTGGTGCTTTCGGTTTCTGTTTGCGATTGGTGTTCCGCTGGCTTTTGTGGGAATGCTTGAGCTGGTATTGCGGCTGATTGGTTTTGGCTATCCCACGGGATTCTTGCTGCCATTACAACATGATGCGAAAACAGTTCTGGTCCAGAACAACCAGTTTGGCTGGCGCTTTTTCGGGCCAGCCATGGCTCGAATTCCTGAACCGTTCTGCCTTCCCGAAATCAAGAGTTCCAACACCATTCGTATCATCGTCTTCGGAGAATCAGCCGCGTTGGGAGATCCGCAACCTCGTTTCGGATTGCCGCGGATGTTACAAGCCATGCTGGAATTGCGCTACCCCGGCACGCATTTCGAGGTGGTGAATGCTGCCATCGTCGCCATTAATTCCAATGTCATTCTCCCCATTGCCCGTGATTGCGCCGGCGCGGGCGCCGATATTTGGGTGATTTATATGGGCAACAATGAAGTGGTTGGACCTTTTGGTGCCGGCACGGTCTTTGGACAACAGGCTCCTCCGCTTTCTCTGATTCGCGCCGACCTGGCCTTCAAAACCACACGCATTGGCCAGCTTATCGATGCCCTTCACTCGGAAATCCAAAAACCGCCACCGGACCAAAAAGAATGGGGGGGCATGGAAATGTTTCTAAACCAGCAGGTCCGCCTGGATGATCCGCGCATGGAGACGGTTTATGATCACTTTTCGAGAAACCTCGCGGACATTATCAGGACGGGACGAAAGAGCGGTGCCGGAGTCGTGGTGAGCACCGTGGCGGTGAACTTGAAGGATTGTGCACCGTTCGGCTCGGAGCACCGTCGAGGATTAACCGCAGCGGATAAAGGTAAATGGGAGCAGCTTTATCAAAATGGCGTTGCGGCACAATCGGCGGGGAAAATCGAGGAAGCGGCCGGCTGGTTTCACGGGGCGGCACAAATTGATGACCAGTTTGCGGATTTGTGTTTTCGCCAAGGTTGTTGTGCGCTGGCGCTCGGCAAAACTGACGACGCACAAAAACAGTTTGCGTCCGCCCGCGATCAGGACACGCTGCGTTTTCGCTGTGACAGCCATTTGAATGATTTAATCCGGCAGACCGTTTCAAATTCTAGAGATCAGCGGGTGGTCTTGGCGGATGCGGAAACTGCTTTTGCGGCATATAGCCCGGAAGGCTTGCCGGGCGATGATTTATTCTACGAACACGTTCACCTGACATTCGAAGGCAATTATCTTTTAGCCCGAACACTGGCTCCGAAACTGGAATTGTTGTTGCCGGGAAAAATCACCGCGCAGGTTGCCACTAGCCAGCCCTGGCCATCTGACGCCGATTGCGCGCGACGATTGGCATGGTCCGATTGGGACAAGCAGGCGGCTTTGTCTGAAATGTTTTCCCGCTTGGGCAATCCCCCTTTCACTCATCAAATCAATCATGATACGCAAATACGAAACCTGGAGGCATCGCTGGACAAATTAATGCCAGCTTCCCAACCCGCAAGCATCAAGACGGCGCAAAAATTATGTGAGGAAGCTCTCTCAGCCATGCCGGACGATCCCTTTTTATGCGAACAGATGTCAGCGCTGGATCAATCATCCGGTAATTTGGCCAGGGCGATGACCAATGCACAACACGCAGTGAATCTGCTCCCCAACAGTGCAGTTGACTGGTCGCAACTGGGAGTCATCCTGGCGAAACAGAAAAAGTATGAGGAGGCGGCCGCGGCTTTCCGTCGGGCCTTTCAGTTGAACCCTGAAGATGTGTGGTCTCTACAAAACCTCGCACAGTCACTGAACGACCTGGGACAGCATGAGGAAGCGATTCGCGAATACCGGCATGCCTTGGCCGTCAAACCGCGGTTTGGGCTGGCTTGGCTTGGTCTGGGCCAGATGTTTGAAGAAACGGGACGCAAAACCGAGGCGGAAGCTTGTTATCAGAAGGCCCTGCAAAATCGAATTGAACGTACCCCGGAATTAACGGCCTTGGCGCGTTTTTGCGAAACACGCGGCTGGCGTGAGGCGGCTGCAACCAATTTTGATGCCGCCATAAAGCTGAATCCTTTCGATGTGACGCTACATATTGAAGCGGGCCAAAATCTTTCTGCTTCGGGGCGTCGCACTGAAGCCGAACGGCACTTTCGCGAGGCGATCAGGCTTTCGCCGGATTCGATTCAAGCACATTTTCTTTACGGTTCAGAACTGGGACGCGATGGCAAGCCAGCCGATGCAGTCAGAGAATTTCGCGAAGCTGTGCGGATCATGCCGAATATGGTCGAAGCGCGATTTAACTTGGGTATCTCGCTCGTTGATACCGGAAGTTATTCGGAAGCCCTCACACAATTTGAAAAAGTGCTTGATA
>Ga0265338_10001383_pt1 | contig 39445 bp, 37 predicted proteins | sample 42126metaG_FD_193579 | JGI IMG/M metagenome (GOLD analysis project Ga0265338, IMG submission 193579) | Rhizosphere microbial communities from Carex aquatilis grown in University of Washington, Seatle, WA, United States - 4-21-26 metaG | ecosystem: Host-associated > Plants > Roots > Rhizosphere... | reverse complement strand
TCCACCTGGAAGTAGGTCTTTCCCGCGAGTTCTGGCACTACCAGTGCCTCCGCCCGGGCTGCCTCGGCCTCGTTGAGCGGCTCGAAGATCTGGACGACCAGCTTGGTCTTGGCCTCGGTGAGGGTGCCGTCGGCCAGCAGCTGGCCGATCCCGGGCAGGCGGGTGCCCAGGGTCCAGGCCAGTGCGACTAGGTTGCCAGCCGACACCGGGCCCATCGCCAGCGCACCCGCGACCTCGTAGGTCAGCGAGTCGTCGCATCCCTCAGGCAGGTCGGGGCGGCGGCGCAGTACCGGGGCTCCGTCGCTCTCCTCGCGGATCATCGAGCGCAGGGAGCCGAGCTTTTGCGCCGCCGACCATGAGGCGACCGCCGCCCAGTGCCGGGTGATCTCGACCCGGGCATCGGTGTCCACGCCCTCGTACAGGCCGTCCGGGCCGGCCGCCTTCTCTAGGGCGGCCACCAGCTCGGCCGAGGGCGGTGCCTTCGCCCAGACGCCGTCGTGGGCGAAGTCACGGGGCAGCCCGCCGTCCTGGCCGGGCGCGTCGCCCGGCCAGGAACCGTGGTCTGGCTGCCAGCCCATGCCATGCTCCGTTCGATTAGTAGTCTTGCGGAATCTGCTAATCGAATACTACGGCGAGGGCCTGACATTCCGGCGTTTGCGGGGGGCGGCGGAGCGGGGCGGCTGGGTGCGCATGTGGTCGCGGACGCGGGTCATGATGTCGCTTAGGTGGTCTACGTCTTGGCTGGCGAGCGGGTCGAAGAGCAGGCGGCGAACGACCTGGACGTGACCGGGCAGGATGCGGGCGAAGAGAGCCAGGCCGGCCGGGGTGATGGTGACCAGGGTGGCGCGGTCGTCGTCGGGGCTGGGGCCGCGGGTAACCAGGCCGGCCTGTTCCATCAGGCCGGCCTGGTAGGTCAGGCCGCTGCGGCTGTAGACGACGCTGTCGGCCAGTGCGGTCATGCTGAGGGGAGCCTGGGCGTCGGCGAGGCGGGCCAGCAACTGGAACTGGACGTAGCTGATGCCGCCCTCGTCGCGGAGCTGCTGCTCGACCTGGTGCTGGAGCAGGCTTACGGACTCCATGAGGACGAAGTAGGCGTTCAGCTCGCGCGGGTCGAGGCCTTGGGCGCCCTGGTGGCGGTCGGTCACTGGCTTTACGTTACATGCTGCGAACTCAAAGCATTGTGGCGAGCGTCACCCCGTTGGGCCATTTGCTTCGAAGTCGAAGCAAGACATCGTTCAGGATATGCTTCGACTTCGAAACACTAGCGAGGAGCGGTCATGAAGGCAGTGCAGTACCACTCGTACGGCGACAGCGACGTCCTGGTCTACGAGGACGCCGGGCGGCCGGCCGCGGGACCGGGGCAGGTGCTGGTGAAGGTGGCCGGCGCCGCGTGCAACCCGCTGGACGTCGGGCTGCGCGGGGGGTTCGTGCGGGAGGTGTTCCCGATCTCGTTCCCGCACGTGCCGAACTTCGACGTGTCCGGCGTGATCACTGAGGTCGGTGAAGGGGTGAGCGGCTGGGGTGTTGGGGACGCGGTGGTGGCGTTCCTGCCGATAACCGGGCCGGGGGCGGCGGCTGAGTATGCCGTGGTGCCTGCTTCGGTGCTGGCTGCGGCTCCGGCTTCGGTGGAGCTGGCGGATGCGGCGGCGCTACCTTCGGCTGGGCTGACGGCTTGGCAGGCGCTGTTCGAGGACGCCGGGCTGGCAGCGGGGCAGAGCGTGCTGATTAACGGGGCGGGCGGCGCGGTCGGCGGGTATGCCGTGCAGCTCGCTTCCCAGGCGGGTGCGAAGGTGACCGCTACTGCCAGCGCGCGCAGCGTCGACCGGGTCCGCGCTTACGGGGCGGGGCGGGTCGTCGACTACACGGCCACGCCGCTGCTGGAGGCGGTGGGCGAGGAGCGGTTCGACGTGGTGCTGAACCTGGTGCGGACTGGCCATGACGAGGGGGTGGCGCTGGCGGGGCTGGCGGTGGACGGCGGGGCGTTCGTCAGCACTACCTTTCCCGACTTCTCTGACGTGGGGCGCGGGGTGCGGGTGGTGGCGGTGTCGGTGCGGAGTGACGCCGGGCAGCTCGCTGAGCTGGTGCGGCGGGTGGATGCCGGGAAGCTGCTGGTTGACGTGGCCGAGCGGCGGCCAGTGAGTGAGCTGGCGGCTGTGCACGACTTGGCTGTGAGTGGAGGGCTGCCGGGGAAGGTCGTGCTTGTCCCCTAGCTGTCCACTTTCTCGTAGAAGGAGAGAAGGGCGTCTGCGAGCCGCTGGGGTGCTTCCATCGCTGCGTAGTGCCCGGTGCCGTCGAGTGATACGGGGGTGACGTCCGTCGCGACCTGGCGCAGGGTCGCGGGGGTGAACTCGCCCGATCGGCCCCCGACCGCCAGCACGGGGAGGCCGAGCTTGCGGGTGGCTATCTCGCGGATTTCGTCTCCCTCGCGGAGCAGTGAGCGGTAGATGCCGGCCGCGCCGCTGAATCCGGCTGGGCGCGAGTAGCAGCGGGTTAGCTCGTCGAAGTCTTCGTCGGTGAACGCGCCGGGGGTGGCGCAGAGGGCGGGAATCGCGTACTCGGCGATGAACGCGCGCTCGCGGCCGGCCAGCAGCAGCTGCGGTATGCCCGGGGCGGCGAGGACGCCGATGTGCCAGGCGCCGCCGTGGGCGACGTCGGCCAACGCCTCCCAGCCGAACCCGGGGAGGCCGGTCTCGATCGCCGTGTAGCTGCGGACGAGGTCAGGGCGGGTGGCGGCGACCCGGAAGGTCGCCGGGCCGCTGATGTCCTGGCCCGTGAGGTGGACGGGGCCGAGGTTGAGCTGGGTGATCAGCTCGATCAGGTCTGCGGCCGCGGTCGCGCTGCCTGGCTCTTCTGGCGCGGTGGCGGAGTCGCCGAAGCCGCGCAGGTCTACGGCTAGCACTTGGTGCCGCCCGGTCAGGCGCGGGATGAGCTTGCGGAAGACGCGCCAGGTCTCGGGGAAGCCGTGGACCAGCAGTACCGGGGAGCCCGCGGTTCCGGCGGTTCCGGCGGTTCCGGCGGTTCCGGCGCGGACGTAGTGCAGCTCGGTGTTGTTCAGGCTGACGTGGTGATGGCTGATACCTGGGGTGAGGTCCACTTTCTTCTCCTTCGGCGGTGCAGATAGACAAGTTACTTGTCTAAGTGTACGAGTTGGACAAGTGGCTTGTCTAACTCGCGGAGGATCCGGTACGGTTTCTCCATGCCGCGGTCTCCAGGGGTTGAACTCGCGCTGCTGCTGCTCGACGGGTTCCATACGATGACCGACGAGGTGCGGGCTGAGCTGGCGAATCGCGGGCACCCGGGGGTGCGGGCGGGGCACGAGTTCACCTTGCGGGCCATTGACGAGGGAGCGGACACCGCTTCGGAGCTGGGGCGGCGGCTGTCGGTGACTAAGCAGGCGGCGGCGCAGGCGATCGCGGTGCTTGAGCAGCTTGGGTACGTGGAGCGGGCGGGCGACCCGGGGGACGGGCGGGTCAAGCGGCTGCGGGTGACGGCGCGGGGGCACGAGATGATGACGTTCGGGGCGGCGCTGTTTGATGAAGTGCGCGAGCGGTGGGCAGCGCGGATCGGGGCTGGGGAACTGGATGCGCTGCAGGCGCAGCTGGGTCGGCTTACGACGCGGCGGGCGTTGAGTGGGGATGAGCTGCCGTGAGCTACCCCTGTGCTTCAGGCGGGTTCTGCGTCGGTTAGCTGCTCGCGCAGGATGTAGAGGTCTCCTTCGAGGGCGTCGTTGCGCAGCGCCTCGGGATCGGCGAGGAGGACCTCGACGACCAGCAGCATTGCCCGGGTAGTGGCGGTCATTCGGCCTCCTTATCAGTGGTCCGGGTCCATGCTTTCCGGGCCCGCTGGTCGATCTCGATCGTGGAAATGTCGTACCAGACGTTCAGGCGGCGGTGGGCTTCGGAGAACGGCGGCAGCTTTTCCAGTGCGGCGCGCATAGCTCGGCGGCGGCTGATCAGCGCCGAATCATCCAGGTGGCTGAAGTTGCTTCCTTCGCTAGTGGTCATGGCTTGTTCCAGTGGCGGGTAGCGGATGTAACGACAACGCTGCGCCGGCTGGATTAAGTTGGGAATGTAACTTTCCGCGGCGACAACAACACGCTTCGCGTCGCCAACACGACAACTCGGGAGGCCGGCATGCCGCGGGTCCGTGCATTAACCTCGATCTTTCGCGTGCATGATGTGCTGGCCTGAGGTGTTCGGCTGGGGTTGATTTTCGGGTGCGGGCGGTGCCCGGCTGGCCGGCTGTCGCGTCGGCGGGCGGGGCTCCACGGGCCCGGGTGTTGCTCCTTCCTGGTCGTAGCGGCGGTTGCGGCTGTTCAGCCGGACGGGAGGGCTTGCAGGCGGGTGACCGCGGCGGCGATCTCGCCGGCCCAGGGCCATCGTTCTGCGAGGCGGAGCCGCAGGCGGCGGCCGCTGCGGGCGAGGCGCCCGGCGGCGGAGAAGATGCGCAGGCGGAGGCGTTTCGGTTCCCAGCGGCGGGCGGCGGTGCCGGCCAGGGCGAGGAGCTGGGTCCAGGCGAGAAGCTCGCAGGCCAGCGCGACGACCTCGCACCAGAGCTGGTTCCGGGCGAAGCCCTTCAGCGGGAGGTTCCGCAGCCCGGTGTCCTTGGCGCAGCGGATCTGGTCCTCGCACCGGGCCCGCTGCCGGTGACGTAGTTCCAGGTCAGCGAGCTGGCCTTTCCGCGCGTCGGTGGCGAAGGCAGTGAACCGGTGCCCGTCGAGGTCAGTGAACCGCAGCTGCGCGCCCGGGTGCGGGCGCTCTTTCCGGACGATGACGCGCATCCCGGCCGGCCAGGACGGCAGGTCGAGCAGGCCGGTGATGTCCGCGACCCAGGCACCGTCCCTGACCTGGCCGTCGCCGTCGTAAGCCGGGGTCCAGGAGCCGGCCGGGACTTTCAGGACCGCTGCCTGCATGTCCTCGGTGACGGTCATGCCGACGGAGTAGTGCAGGCGCCGTGACGGGGCGGTCAGCCAGGTCGGGAACCCGTGGGTGCCGCCGCCGGAGTCCGCGCGGACCAGCACCCGCCGGCGCAGGTGACGCGGCAGCTGGGCTAGTGACAGCCGGGTCGCCTCGACGTGGTCGGCGGCCGTGTTCGACCCGGCGCTCCCGGCCCGCAGCACGATCGCCGTCGGTTCCCCGTTCCCGCCGGCGCCGTGGTCGGCCCAGGCCGTCAGCGGGTGGAAGCCATAGGTCTTTTTCCAGGTGGGAGTGGCCTGGTCCTTGTCTGAGTGGGCGATCACGATCGTGGCGTCCAGGTCGACGGTGGACAGGGCGCCGCCGGCGCCGGGCGCCTAGTCCCCGGCCAGGGCCCAGGCCCGCTCACGGGCCGCGGCCCGGGCGCCCCGGATCGCCTTCAGCGCTCGCGGGCCGTCCGCGGCAAGCTGGCTGACCAGCCGGGACACGACCGGGTCGGACGCGACCGGCCCGGCCAGGCCGGGCTGCTCCCGCAGGACCGCGATGTCGGCCAGGCAGTCCCCGCCGAGGGCGACGGCGGCGGCCAGGTCCGCGATGACCTTGCCCGGGTCGTGGACCGCCCGCGGCGCCCGCCACCGGGCCAGGTTCTGCGACAGGCCCCGGCCCAGGCCGGTGACCCGCATCGTCTCTCACAGCAGGACCGCCCCGGCCTGGGACAGCAGGCCCCGGCCGTCAGCGGACACCAGAACGCGGCTACCGCGTGCGCTATTCTTCACCTGGAAAGTGCCTTCGGCTCGTGGTTGATAGGTCCCTAGACAAGTCCTATTCTTCCAGGTCAAAGGCGCTTTCTTCATTTGTATAGACGGCCCGGCCTTAAGCCAGGCGAAAGCCCGAGGTTAACGCCGGGAGCGTCGCCTGGACACTTCTTCGGCAGCGAGGTGCGGCGTGCCCGTGAGACAGCGGGTATGTCGCAGAGCGACCTGGGTGTCCTGGGTGTCCTGGTGCCGTGCGACAAGTCGGTGGTAAGCCGGGTCGAGGCGGGGCTCGTGCAGGCGGACGAGGCGTTCGCGCACGCTTGTGACGTGGCGTTCCCGGGCCTGGACGGGTTCTTCGCGCGGTTCTGGAAGGACTGCCAGACTTGGGGAGCTGCCTTCCCTCCGGCGTTCCGGGAGTTTGCGACCTACGAGGCGGAGGCGCTGACGATCTGGACGTTTCAGCATTCGCTGGTGCCGGGGCTGCTGCAGACGGAGGATTACGCGCGGGCGGTGCTTGAGCGGCATCCGAACGTTACTGAGGAGCAGGTGGCTGAGCGGGTTGCCGCACGGATGGCACGGCAGGTCGTGCTACAGCGGGCGGATCCGCCGTTGCTGTGGGTGCTGCTGGATGAAAACGTGTTGCACCGGGAGGTGGGGGGCGCGACGATCATGCGGGAGCAGATGGTGCATCTGGCGGGGGTGGCGCGGCGGCCGAGTGTCACGGTGCAGGTAATTCCGCGGGAGGGGGCGCATGTCGGGTTGACCGGCGCGTTCTCTATGGCAGAGACGGCCGATGCCTTCGTCGCGCATGTGGAGCACCTCGCGGACGGGTTGATGACTGACAGCCCCGCTATCGTGGCACAGGCGAGCATGCGGTTCGACGCGCTGAAGGCGGATGCGTACCGTCGCAGTGAGTCCCTGATTTTGATGGAAGAGGCGGCGGAGAAGTGGAAGCCCTAGACAACGCGTCCTGGCGGAAGTCGAGCTACTCCGGCACCAACGGCGGTGACTGCGTGGAGGCGGCTGGCTGGGCGGACCACGTCTTGGTCCGCGATACGACTGACCGCGACGGAGTGGTGCTGAGCGTCCCTTGCGCTGCGTGGCAGGGATTCATTGGCATGCTGACGACCGGCGGGCAGCAGAGGGTGCGCGGTTGACGGCGCTCCCGGCACATGGAGCTGCCGGAATTCCCAGCCGTGGCCTCATTCACTTGCGGCTTGCAGCTGCGAATCGCACGAGATCCACTCCTACAGTCAGCCGCGACTCCTTCAAGAATTCTGAGGGTGTTCCAGAGCCCGAAACGTCTGGAGCCCGGGAGGCACCTTGAGTGCGCGCTGATCGAGAATCGAGTTGCGAGTCGGCTTTAAGCCGTCTCGGCCCAATATGCATACCTAGTGTCCTGAGTCGCTGATTCAGCTGCAACAGGCAGCTAGGGTTTCGGGTACCTCGTCGGATGTCTTAGTCCAGACGGGGTACGCACGAGTCTGTCAAGCTAATGTATTTATGGTCCCAGCGCCTAGGAGTGGACGTGGTTGCCATCGTGAAGATCGACGATGCCGACGAGCCGTCGCGATGGCGAAAGCGAGTCATCGCGTCGCTGAAGATCAGAGTTGGGCAGGCGCCGCGTCGTTGCGGCCCTTTGGCACCCCTTTACGAGAAGATACGTGCTATGGCAGCGACGGAAGACCCCCCAGTGGACCAGGTGCTCGACGCCTCAGGAGCGGCGCACCTGCTGAAGGTGTCGACGAAAACTGTCCTCAGGCTTGCTCGTGCTGGCGAGCTGCCTGCGCGCAAGGTTGGGCGCGAATGGCGGTTCGAGATGTCAGCGCTGCTTGACCACGTCGCAAGGCGGGTGTCCGCGTGACGTACGGCGTGAAGCTGATGCGGTCGACACCCCTGGTCCTCGATCGGCATCCCGATGCGCCTCGACGACAGCCTTGGCGGACTTGGGTCGAAGAGCAGGCCGAGCGTGGCCCGATTGCGATCGATCTGTTCTCAGGGGCGGGTGGACTGAGCCTCGGTTTGGAGGACGCGGGCTTCAACGTCATCCTTGCCGCCGATCACGACGAGGCGGCAGTTCAGACGCACTTGGCCATGTTCCCAGGCCTCTGCCTGGACCTAAATCTCGCCGAGCCTGATCGCATCGACGATCTCGTCGGCCTGCTCGATGGGATCGATGTCGACCTCATCGCCGGCGGGCCGCCGTGCCAACCGTTCTCGCGCGCGGGACGGTCGAAGATCCGTGATCTTGTCGACCGCGGCATCCGAGAGCCCATCGACCCGCGCAGAGAGCTGTGGCGTTCGTTCCTTGCAGTGGTCGAGCGAGTGCGCCCTCGCGCCGTGCTCATGGAGAACGTCCCTGACATGGCGCTCGGCGACGACATGCGCACCGTTCGGTACATGGCCGACCGGCTGGAGGCTGCCGACTACGAGACAGACATGCGCATCATCGAGGCGTGGCGGCACGGGGTTCCGCAGCACCGGCAGCGGCTGATGCTGGTCGGCGTCCGCGACGGGGTCTTCGAGTGGCCAAAGGAGAGTGAGGAAGTCACGCTCCGCGACGCGATCGGGGATCTGCCACAGCTTCGCGACACATCCGGTGCACGGGAACTGGGGTACCACGGGCCCAAGACAGCCTTCCAAGCGCGAGCGCGGCTCGGCATGCTCACATCCGAAGCCAACATCGTCTACGACCACTTCACGCGTGCTGTCCGGTCTGATGACCGTGAGGCGTTCGAACTGATGGCGAAGGGCTACCGATATCCAGACCTTCCTGACCGACTGAAGCGGTACCGCGACGACATCTTCGACGACAAGTACAACCGCCTACGTTGGGACGACCGCAGTCGGTCGATCACAGCTCACATCGCGAAAGACGGGTACTGGTACATCCATCCATCCGAACACCGCACCCTCACGGTGCGTGAGGCTGCCCGCATCCAGACCTTCCCGGACCATTTCCGCTTCAGCGGAAGCCGGAGCGACGCGTTCCGACTGATCGGCAACGCTGTCCCACCACTCCTCGGCTCGGTGATCGGCACTGCAATCCGGGAGGCGCTGGATCGGCCGGCGACCAACAGCGAGATGCAGCCAGCCGACCGTCGTCACGCGGTCCGCAACACGCTCATCGATTGGTCAGCCTCAGAAACGCCGCCGGCATGGCGGCGAGTCAACGACCCATGGGCGGTACTAATCGGAGTCATGACCGGACGCGGCAACACCGCGCTCGCGAACGAGATCCTCCGCCTGTGCCCGGCCGCGAAGAACGTGACCGCGCACCGCGTTTCGAAGCTCGCCGGACAGCAGCGAAGCCAACGAGAGACCCGGATCATCCTTCAGCTGCCGGATGTCGCCGCAGCGGTGAAGCGTGACGGCTGGGACGGCGGAACATGGCCCACGGCTGCCCGTCTCGGGCCCTCGGACACGCAGTGGGTGGAGGCTGTCGGCCTTGGCCTCAAACATGTTGCCGCGACCGCCGGAACTCTTCGAGTGGCCGGCCGCGTGATGGGAGATCCGGACGCCGACGGTGTGCCCGGCCGGATGCTGCTGGCGCAGGTCGTCGGGCACACAGAGTCGTCGTCCGAGGTCACGGCGGCATTGGCCGGACTCGGTGCTGACATCTGTGGTCCGGTCGCGGACTGCGAACGCTGCCCGCTAGTCGACATCTGTCTAGCCGCCAACAGTCCGGCGGTCAGCTAGTGCGCACCGCTCGAACCAGAGACCGTGGCGTCGTCTGCATGCCACTGCGCCGCGAGATATTCGGCCGCAACCTCAGAGTCCTCGTGCTCCCAGACGTGAACCCGCTCCCACCCGATCTCGATGAGCCTGGCATCGTTGCACTGGCCCCTCGCCACATTGACCGCCAACTTCTCCGCCCACCACGCGGCGTTCGGAGCCATGTGCTCAGGGCAGGCGTACCAGTAGCAGCCGTCGACGAACACCGCCATCCGCAGCCTAGGGCACGAGATCGGAGCTACGCGGAAGATCGCGCCGGTGAAACCGGAACCGGACACACCAGCGGTGGAGTGCGCTTCGCAGCCGTCGCTCGGGCTTCGTGTCCTTCGTTCGCTGACTCGACATGGACACCTCTTCCGAGGACACCGCCGAGGCCGAGTCGACCGACCGACCGTGGGGATCACTGATGACACGCCGCCCGCAAACTGTTGAGGTCGTGCCGTCTCCTCGACGGCTCGTCGAAGCTCTCCGCGACGTCGGATACGACTTCGTCGGAGCGGTGGCTGATCTCGTCGACAACAGCATCGCCGCCAACGCTACGACGATCGAAATCGACGTCCACTGGGACGGCGCCGACTCTTGGCTGCGCATAGCCGACGACGGTACCGGCATGGATTCCCGAACAATAACTGAGGCACTGCGCTTCGGCTCGGAGCGGTCATACCGACCCGATGACCTCGGCAAGTTCGGCCTCGGCCTGAAGACTGCGAGCCTATCCCAGTGCCGCACGATCTACGTCGCATCGAGGATGAGCGAGCAGATAGCGCGGATGGAGGTGCGGCGCTTCGACCTCGACCGCATCATCGAGGACGACGAGTGGGCCGTCGAGATTCTCGTCGGTGCCAACCGGCCAGACGAACTGACCACTCCGCTGAAAGAGCACCCGGGAACAGTCGTCCTATGGCGCAATCTCGACAGGCTGTTCGGCTCCCGAATTCCGACCGGTGACCGAGCACAATCATCGCTTTGGGTCAATGTTGGACGCTTGGAGCAGCATCTCGGCATGGTCTTCCACCGATTCATCGAGGGCGATCTGGCTGGCACACGGCGCCGCCCGCTCAATATCACTCTTAACGGCAACCGCGTTCACCCGTGGAACCCGTTCGCGACCAACGAGGAGCAGACTCAGTGTCTGAAGCACCGCGACTTTGATATTGCCGCGCACGGTGTCGCAGGTGTCGTCAGCTTCGAGCCCTACGTCCTGCCCACTCAATCGCAGTTCTCGTCTGACACGGAATTTAAACGACTCTCGGGACCGAACTCCTGGAACCAGCAGCAGGGCTTCTATATCTACCGGGCCAACCGCATGATCCAGTCCGGCGGCTGGTCACGCATGCGCGCGCCCGACGAGCACACCAAGTACGCCCGCGTCGCGCTGGACTTCTTCCCCGAGTTGGACGCAGCATTCGGGATCAACATCGCCAAGATGCGCGTCAACTTCCCCTCCCAGCTCCGCGAGCGCCTCAAAGATCCAGTCGAGGATCTAATCCGCATCGCCAAGCGCGCCTACAGCGCCAAGCCCGCGCAACCCATTGGTCCCGAGGGGAAGCCAACCGCTCCACGCAGCCCCGTGACCCCAGCACCGAGGCCACCTGTACGATCCACGCCACCGCCAACGCAAGGGGGTACGGAACTACCCCTGCACGGCCCGACATCGCCGGCGGCTCCCATCGCGTGGCCGCCGCCACCGCTGAAGCGTCATTCGGTGCGTGATGACCTCGTCGGCGCCGCCGAGGCAACCGGCGACGTCGACGCACTAACCCGCATTATCGAGCACCTCAAGAAGACGAAGCCGGAGGTCATAGATGACCTCGGATGGTGACCGCAATGTTGCGCTCGCGGCCCGGCGGCGAGTGGTCGCGGTCAAGATGGACGCTCTCGGAATGGACCTTGAAGCCGCGCTTGCAGACGTTCCAGAAGATCTGCGCGCCGACCTCCGGGCGCAGATCGAGGACGAGCAGCGGGCCGTCAGTATGTACTACCGAAACGGTGCTGAGGTTATTGACGGCGGCCCTCGTCCGTGGTTCGACAGCTGGGACCCGAACGCCGGCTACTACTGGCGTCGGCTGCGCGAGTATCTCGTGGACCGCAAGGGATGGAACCTGCGCGAGGTCGACGATCTCAACACCTCGTCCAACCGGGTGTTGCGGCACATCGAAGACCCACGCGTTGACGGGCCGCACTCCAAGCAGGAGTTCCGCGTCCAAGGCCTTGTCCTTGGCTACGTCCAGTCAGGCAAGACCGCCAACTTCACGTCGTTGATCGCCAAGGCCGCTGACCGCGGCTACCGGCTCATCATCGTTCTCTCCGGTATCCACAACAGCCTCCGGGCTCAGACCCAGCGACGCCTCGATCTGGAGCTGGGTCTAGTTTCCGACCCGAAGGGCGTCGGCCGCCCCGATCAGGAGCATCGTTGGTGGGCGATCACGAGCGCGGACCTGAAGGGTGACTTCGATCCGCGCACCGACGCCGGTCCACTGGCCCAAGGCGCCAGAGGGATCATGGTCGTGAAGAAGAACGCCACCGTTCTTCGCCGTCTCGTGAACTGGCTCGACGGCGAGGTTCCGGCAGACCTCGCCGCCCTGATCATTGATGACGAAGCGGACCAGGCGTCGATCAACACCCAGCCGTCGATGGAGGAGGCCGACCTCGGGGATGACACGGGTGACGTAGCGCCGGACAAAGAACTCGATCCCTCTACCATCAACGGTCTCATCCGGGACCTGATCGGCAAGTTTCGGCGCGCATCCTACGTCGCGTATACCGCCACGCCCTTCGCGAACGTGCTGATCAATCCCGACGCCGAGAGCGATCGATGGGGAAGCGACCTATTCCCCAAGGAGTTCATCATTAGCCTCCCGCGACCGGCTGCATACGTTGGCGCTGAGCGGGTCTTTGGTCGTCCGGCACTCGAGGACGAGGACGAGGATGTCGCTGGTCTGGACGTGGTTCGGATCGTGCCGGACAGCGAGATGCCCGATCTTGTGCCCAAGGGCAGGATAGCGGCCGCGTCATGGGAACCGATCGTCACGGACAGTCTGCGGGCAGCGATGCTCGACTGGATACTTGCGACCGCAGCCAAGGTTCGGCGGCTCGGCGACGGCATCTCCAGCATGCTGGTCCACACCACCCAGCGCATCGCTCAGCAGAACGAACTCGCTACCGTCGTCGGCGGCGAGCTTAACCTGATCAGGCAGCGGTGGCGCTACGACCGCGACAGTATCCGGCCCGAGCTGCTGGAGCGTTGGAACACCGACTTCCGACCGGTCACAGTCAGCATGGACGCCGCGCTCGATGCCTCATTCAGCGACATCGAGCCGTATCTCAATGACCTGCTCGCCCCGCCGGACGCAATCCGGATGCTCGTTCTCAACAGCGAGAGTCCCGACCTGCTCGATTACGAGGCCGACCCGCACATCAAGGTGCTCCTGATCGGCGGTAACCGGCTCAGTCGTGGCCTCACTCTCGAAGATCTGACCGTCTCGTTCTACGTCCGCGAGGCTGCCACCTACGACACGCTGCTCCAGATGGGTCGGTGGTTCGGCTACCGCGCCAAGTTCATCGACCTCACACGGTTGTGGACCACAGAGGTACTGATCTCGCGGTTCCGCCACCTGTCACTGGTGGAAGAGGACCTACGCAACCAGATCAAGATCTACGAGCGTGAGAACCTCACGCCTCTCCAGGTCGCCCCGAAGATCAGAGCCCATCCGGACATGCTGGTTGTGGCCAAGAACCGCATGGGAAGTGCCGAGTCCGTTCGACAGTCCTACGCCGGCGAGCTGATCCAGATGACCCGTTACAAGCTCGATGACGACACCTGGCTGGAGCGGAACCTCACCACCGCGTGCCAACTTGTCGCTTCGCTCGGCGGCCCCGTGGGCGCACCGAACGGCCGACCGGAGCGGCCGGCTTGGAGTGGCGTGCCGTGGCAGTACGTCGAAGCGTTCCTGAATAACTTCCAGACCGCCCAGGACGCCATGTCGTTCGACGCGGGCACGGCGGCGCGCTACATCCGCGTACAAGCTGAACGCCACGGCGAGCTGACCAACTGGACCGTCGCGGTCCAATGTGGCCTACAGGAGGACCCGCTCCTCGGCCTGTGCGACATGGATATCCAGCAATTCGGCCCGGTGCCAGCCATCGGGCGCAGCCGCCTAAAGGCGGACGCTCGATCGATCGGCGCACTCGTCAGCCCTGCACGAGAGAACAACCTCGGCGCGGCTGATGAATCGATCGACCTGACCGCCGAGCAGATCGCACGGGCCGCCGAGCAGGCCGACACCTTTCCCACCCGTGGACACGCGCTGCGGTGGCAGCGGCCAAGGACGAACGGGCTGCTGCTGATCTATCCCATCAGCCCGGCGTCAAAGGCGGGTCCCAACGCCAAGAACCGCAACCCGCTCTTCGAGGACCCCGTTGGTCGACCAAATGTCATTGGCATCGCGCTCTCTTTCCCGCCCTCGGGCACCGGCGCAACAGTCGAGTACGTCGTCGGCCGTCAAAGCATTCACGCCGTCAGGCTCACCGAGGACATCGATTGACCCGCATCGACGCCGAGACCGCATGGGCCTCGCTTCAGCTCCCGGCTCACGGCCTGACCGCCCACCTGCACCCGAACAGTCGTGACGTGTGGCTGGCCGTCGACGACCGCGGAAGACGACATCTGCTGGTCAATGCTTCGAGCGCGGAGGCGGGTCGAGTCTTGGTCAGCACCCACGGACTCAAAGCCGAGACCACCGAGATCTCCGTCGAAGGCGGCCCAACGAGAGTGTGGGCCGACATCGCGTGCGTCGACAGCAGCCTCAACCAGACCTTCATCGCAGTGGCAGACGATCTCGTCGGCGCCGCCGCCGTCGCTCGAACGCCCCTGGAAGCAGTCGAACGAACCCTGCGCACCTGGCGTTGGTTCTGGGGTGTCGACACCAGCCCAATGTCTGAGGCGGCCGCTCTCGGTCTCTTCGGGGAGATGTGGTTCCTAGACCGTTGGGCACCATTCCCGGCCGCGGTCAGCGCCTGGCAAGGGCCAACTGGTATGCGCCACGATTTCTCGACCGCCATCGTCTCTGTCGAGGTCAAGACGACGAGTTCTCACTCGGCCGGCGCGCCACGGCACCGCATCGCGACTCTCGACCAGTTGGATGAGCCGGCCAATGGCGAGCTGTACCTTTTCAGCCTTCAAGCGATTCCCGAACCAAGTGCCGGCAATACATTGTCCTCTGTCATCAGCCGAGTGCGATCTCGCCTCGCGGCCGATCCCGATCAACTTGACTCGCTGGACCGACGGCTTGCGCTCGCAGGCTGGTCTCCGGCCTTCCACCACCAGCAGTTGGTGGCCTACCGCGTCGCAGCCGAACGTCTCTACGTCGTCAGTGATGAGTTCCCTCGTCTGACTCGAACTACCTTCGTCGTCGGACTCCCGCCCGGTATCGACGACGTGAGTTACACAGTTGACCTCGCAGTCTGCGCCGAGTGGCTCGTCGCCACAACCCCCGACGACGCTGCCGAGATGCTGCAAGGGCTGGCGTGAACATTCGGCCACGATCGATCACGTCACTTACGCTGGCGCGGCACGACCAGCACGATTATCGCATCACCATTTGGCCCGACGGCGTTGCTCGCTTCGACGGATGCACCGACACCCGGCAAGGCGCGTGGGAGGGCCACTTCGACCCCCAATGGTTCGCTTGGGTCGCCGACCTCGCCAGGGACATCGAGCCCGGCAAGCAGGAGACGTCAGACTCGCCAGTAACACTGGTCGTAGAAACCGCTGACAACCGCTTCGCCTACGAGTCGGGCGACAAACACGAGCCCGGATCGTTCTGGCTTCTCGGAACCGCGATCGACGGCCTCGCGCACCGCGTCCACTGGATACCTCTCGATGTGACAGGAGCCAACGACTTCGCCCGATGGGCGACGGGCGTCCCGGTATGGATGAGCATCGGTAGCGCGATCGCGTCCGGCTACGCCGCTGACGGCTCGATCATCGTCCTGGCCGGTGGCCAGGCGAGCACGACAACATCACCCTCGCTGGAGGCCAACTACAAAGAGATGCGAACCAGCCTAATCGACGACGACGCGCTCGCTCTCGACGGTGACCACTTCCGCATCACTCGCCACCTCCACTTCGCGTCACCGTCCGCGGCTGCCAGCGTCTTGGTCGGCTCCAACACGAGCGGTCGCCGCGCGTGGCGGAACTCAAAGGGCCATACGTGGTCCGAACTTGGCCTCGATGCTTGATGCCCGCGATCTCCTCACATCCGCACGCGGCCTGGTGGACCGTCAATAAGCGATACTACGCAGGACGCATCTTTCTACATGTGCGCAACACATTCTGGCCTTAAACGCAAGCGCCGCGGATGCGCGCAGTTGGCGTCAAGGCGGTACCGTTGAGCTTGACTCGTTTCGACAAAGGTGTCCGGATTGCGTGGGCAAGCTCAGCGCATTGCGGCCGCCTCAAGGGCTCAAGGGTTGTCGTACCAACTTCACGCTCCAGAAACACGGCCGGTCTGGTCAGCGCACACGCGTCGGCAGATCTTCCACTCGCCCGACGACCTGAGCGTCAGCAGCACCGACGGCAGCTTCCCTGGGTGCGCGCCGACCCGCGTCGAAGTCAAACCGCTACGAGCGCGACCGCCGAGCCCCAAAGCGGGCCAGGATCGCCGGGGATACCGCTGCGCCGCGTGCGGCTTCTCATTCGAGGATAGATACGGCCCCACCGGCAAGATTTCATCCGCGTCCACCACGCCTTGGGACTGCCCTTGGCAGCGCCCGACCAGCAAGTCAACGCCGCCGCTGACCTCCGGCTCCTGTGCCCCACTGCCACGCGATGATCCGCCGAACCCGTCCAGCCATGACGATCGAAGAACTGAAGACTAGGCTCCATCCAAGATAGACGTCAACGGCTATGGGCATGATATGATTTTCATCGCAAAGCACCACATCGACCGGCAGCACACCTGTGCTGCCGGAGCGTTCTCCTCAACAAGGAGTGACCGCCGCCTCACTTCGGCGGTACGGTACACATTAGTCTTAACGAAACCGCTGAGAGATCCGACGTCCTTGGTACAAGAGACTGTGAACGACAGGGAAGTGATCAGAATTGAACGCATCCGCTCAGGAGCCCGGTCATAAGTTCCGCCCTCGCGCCCGTATGATCCTGACGATTGGCCTAGAGCTCATCAGCAGTGACACGGTCGCCCTGACGGAGCTGGTAAAGAATTCATTTGACGCTGACGCTAAATTTGTACTAATTCGGCTCACCGGGCCTGTGACTGATGGAGAGATACATAGTGGAAATGGCATGATCGAAGTCCTTGACGATGGCGTCGGAATGTCACCCGAGACGATCGTAGGGACCTGGCTCGAGCCGGCCACTCCGAACCGACGTCGACAGCAGCAGAGCGCCGAGGGGCGACGCATCCTTGGAGAGAAAGGCGTCGGACGTTTTGCAGCCGCGAAGCTCTCCAGGGAGCTTGAGATAATTTCGCGGCCTGAAGATTCTGATGAAGTAACCCTGAGAATTGACTGGAGCGACTTCGAAGACGAAAATGCCTACCTAGATCAAGTTCCGATTATTTGGACAGCGGGCAAGCCTGTTGTTTTCGCTCCATCCGGGGAGGTGACGAAGCTCTGGCAGAATGCTGCCCGACACTACCAGCCCGACGGCACACAATCGGCTACTACAGTCCAGCCTAATGGCGACCGGGGAACTCTGATCCGAATGCACAGAACGAGAGTTACTTGGAATAAAAAGCTAATCTCCGATCTTCGCACAAGCCTCTCTCGGCTCATCAGCCCCTTCGGATCTCTTCAAGGGCTAGCCTCTGAATTTACTATTGTACTTGAAGTTCCAGACAACTTCGGGATCTCTAGCGGGCCGATCACTCCTCCAGAAGAACTAGAAAGGCCACACTATCGGCTGGCAGCATTCGTCGACGCTAACGGCTACGCTCATGGTGAGATGCTCCTTAAGGATGGAACTCAGGTCACAATTGACCGCCAGCTCGTCAACTCCGAAGGAGCTCTTCCTGTCCGCTGCGGCCAATTCACAATTCAGCTACTTGCATGGGACCGCGATTCAGAATCGCTAAGCACAATTACTGACGGGCTATCGGCAAGGTCGGTGCGCGGGATCCTCGACCGCGCAGCCGGAGTTAGCATATACCGCGACGGCTTCCGCGTTCTACCTTACGGCGAGTTCGCGGACGATTGGCTACGCTTGGACTTGCGGCGTGTTCAATCACCTACGCGTGCGCTGTCGAACAACCAGATCGTCGGTTACCTTCTAATTGGCAGGGATGAGAACCCGGCTCTTATCGATCAGACCAATCGTGAAGGAATAGTTGACGGACCTGCACTTGAGGACCTGCGGTCAGCTGTCAGACAGCTGCTGCTCCTGCTAGAGAACGAGCGGTATGCAATACGCCCACGGAGACCACGTCAAACCGCCGGCGGTTTGCTTGACCGTGTCGATCTTAGTGAACTCCGCGACGCGATCGCCTCGAAAATCCCTGGCGATCAGGCAACTGTGTCAATGATTACCGATCTACAGCGTGAACTCGACGAGCGCACTGAAAAAGTGGGTCAGGCTCTGGCGCGCTATCATCGGCTAGCCACTCTCGGGCAGCTCATCGATCGAGTCGTACACGAGCTGGGGCAACCTCTGCTTGCTTCTCAACAGGCAGCAATTCTAGGCTTGGAGCGCATAGAGGGAGCCCTCTCCAAGGAGCTTCCGGCTGCATACGCGCATACCATCGCCGATCTTGGTCGGCGATTCACAATAATTAGGGAGCAAGGCCGCGTGGCGAGCGACGTAATCCGTCGCATTGAGCCTTTTGGAGGACGGCGCAGAGGACGACCCGCGCCAATGAATCTCGAAGCTGCTATCGGCGGAGCGGTCGCGCTGCTGGACGGCGACATCAAAGAAGTTGGCGCCAAGGTCACGCCACCTCAGGGTTCGACGATGACGACGGTGGATGGAACTGAGCTCCAAGAGGTTATCGTGAACCTGCTGACCAACAGCTTGTACTGGCTGCGCCGCGTCCCTAGAGGCCAGCGCTTTGTAGATATCCAGACTGAGCGTAACGCGGACGGCAGCCTCTCAGTAATTGTTGAAGACTCTGGCCCAGGCGTCGACGCGGAGAATAGGGAAAGGATATTCGATCCGTACTTTACGACGAGAGAAAACGGAGTTGGCCTAGGTCTTTCCATAGCTGGAGAGATCGTGTCCGATTACTATGGTGGCGAGCTGGAACTGCTACCGCCTGGCGAACTCGGGGGGGCCTTGTTTCGGGCAACACTTAGGCGGAGGGTGGGCTAATATGCCTCGCTGGCATATTCTAGTGGTGGACGACGAAGAGGTCATCGCCGAGCAGACCGCGGAGTTGCTGCGTTCTGCTCCCGGGCTCGACATGGAGGTCCACTTCGAGACAAGTTTCCAACAGTCCCTCGTGCTCTTGGAGCAGCAGCACTATGACCTCCTAGTTCTCGATGTCAGAGATCAAGCTCTCGCAGTGGATTCCCAATCTGCACCTGACGGCACAGAAACGGATGCCACCGAGGCTGACACTGGGCTGCAAATCTTCGAAGAGGTTCGCAAACGACGATTTGTACCAATAGTCTTTTATACGGCACTCCCTGGCCTAGTAGAAGGAATGAAAAGGCCGCCATTCATTGATTCAGTGGATAAGAATCACCATGAGAGCATAACCACGCTCCGTGAAATGGTACGCCGCGTCTTGGATTCTCCACTGACTGCCATCAACCGTGGCATACTTGACCATGTTGGCGAAATAATCCGTGACTTCATGGCTAACTTTGTTGAGCCTCACTGGAATGACCTTACATCGTCTCCACGGCAGGGCGATCTCGCGTATCTCCTACTTCGGCGACTCGCATTCTCTCTTACGGCAGACGGAGAAGGATTCGCTAGGAGACTAGCGGCTGACGCTGGTGTCGACTTGGCGCTGGATACAGTACACCCCATGCGGCTCTACATCATGCCTCCTATCGGTTCTTGGACTACGGGGGACATAATCTCGGGGCCAATTATCAGGCCAACGGTCCAGCTGAATGAAAGAAACTCAGTTGCAGCAGTAACCGATCAAGAAGGATCCATCCTGACAGTCGAACCAGGCGAGGCGGATCCATCCGCTCCGGAATCCGGTCAACTTCAATCCCGCTCAGATAGCGGCCAGAATATCGAGAAAACCTGGTATGTGATCCTTACTCCAGCTTGCGACCTCGTCCCTGATAGAGTTAAGGCAGATAACGTCCTACTCGTCGAGTGTATGCTTCTCAAAGAAACGGCAGAGTTCAAGGAATGGGTAGGTAGTCCACCAGTTGCCGTGCCGAGCAAATCGGTAAATGACAAACTCCGAGAGTTCCTCCGGAACAGGGCGAAAACTAGACAGGAAGGTCGCAACATATACTTGCCTGCCGCGTGGCTCATTCCAGACCTGGTCATCGATTTCCAGCGCACGACATTTTTGCCTTACCGCGAAATCGGTCTTTATAAAAGAGAGGCCACCCTGGATAGCCCATATGTCGAGTGGCTGATTTCCAAATACGGTCGCTATTTGGGCAGACTCGGAACGCCTGACCTTGACGTAGATGCTGCGATGAGACGGCTAACAGAAGCATAGGCACAGGTATCTGCTCTTCACCATCACGATTGCCTTCAGCGGCTACGACTCTTCGCTCATCCGCGCCACGCGTCTCGCTCTTTTGCTCGGCGCGCCACGCCAAGACAGTGAGGTGATCTCACCGATTTGGTGTTAGGTACTTGTGTTCGTAATGGGTCAGGACGAGGGCGGCGCGGGTGATCTGGGTGGTTCGGCTGGGGCTGGCGGTGATGTGCTGGAGGGCGGTCCAGCGCCGGGTGAGCAGGGCGAACCCGCGTTCGCCGCGGCAGCGCAGTTCCCGCAGGAGCTGGTTGCGGAGGGCGGCGTTCGGGCTGGGCTCGTCCATTCCGTGGTGGTTGCGGAACGGCACGTGGATGCCTATCCCGGCGCCAAGGTAGCCGGCCGGGCATTCCCCGGGCGGCGGCCTGGTAGAGGACGGGCAGCGCGTGGAGCTGGGCGGCGGCCAGGTCGTTGACGGACCCGGGCTCGGCGGGCCCGGTCCACAGGGGGAACCCGTCGGCGCGCGTGACGGCCTGAGCGCTGGCGCCGTGGCGGCGGGCCTTGCCGGAGTACCAGGGCGTCGATGAGCTTGCCCTCGCGGCTGAGGGTCTTCTCGGTGCAGCGGTCGCCGACGAAGACCTTGCCGTCCAGGATCACGTACGGGACGCCCTCGGCCATGGCCCGCTCCAGCGCCTGCCCCAGGCCCGGGGCCCGCGCTGACAGCACGCCGGGCGGCCTCGGCCAGGTAAGCCGTAGGCGGTCGCGCGGGAGACCCCGTGGTCGCGGCCGGGCGCCTCGATGCGGGCCCGGTCCCGCAGCCAGCGCAGCGCCATGACCGCCCAGCCTCCTGCTCCGCGCGGGAGTCCCCCGGCGGCGGCGCTCGGCGGCCAGCAGCCGGGACAGCTAGAGGACCAAGCCCGCCGGGACGTCGAGCATGGCACGATAGGGGATCACGTGGAGTCCTCGGGGTGAACAAGATCTGTGGTGGAACCTCTTCTACAGGGACTCCACGCCCTTCTACCGGGACTCCACGCCCGTTTCCCGGCACGCACGCCCGGAACGTCCGCGAGTCTCCCCGAAACACCACGTCCAGGTGCTTAAAGCCCAGGTAACCGATCCACTTTCAGTGAGATCACCTCAGAGGGTACGAAAGTCTCTTGTGGAGTGCTGCCTGCTCTCCCAGGGCTCGCAGGCAGGGCGCTGCCATGAGGTGGCGCTTGCATCAGACGCACGGCCTTGGTGACCGACCCGTCGCGTCGCCGCCAGGCTACGCAGCGTGCAGCGATGGTGCTGGTCGAGAGCCTCGGTGTGGCTGCCCTCTTGACAGTGCTCAGCCAACAGATCTTCCTATGCGCCTATCAGGTCCCGTTGCGAGGTAGTCGCGCAGGCGCCGCGCACAGGATTGGCCGACGCGAAGTTCAGCACGAATCGCGCGTATTAAAGGAACGCGATCTCCCGCTAGCTGGTCGGCGAACATTTCGGCCGCCTGCTGTTGAACCGTGACCACGACGCCGCATTGCCGGACGTTTCGTCTGACCGAGCCTGCGAGATGTGGATTGTCGTCATGAGTAGCTCGTTGCAGCCGACCATCGTGACGGCAGACCAATGCGGCCGCCCTTGCCCCTTGGGCGACGGGCCGACCTGGATGTGTGCGGCGGAGGACCCGCTCAGGCCGGCGCCGTTCGGGACGGTGCCGCGGCGGCAGGCGGTGGAGCAGCTGGGCCGCCGGGCGATGCGGGAGGAAAGGAAGCAGCGCGCTTAGGATCAACTGCGTGATCACGGTGGCTACCTGGAACGTCCTGCATCGCGTGCACGCGGAAAAGTACGGCGAGCCGGTCGCCGACCACTGGCCGCAGGAGCCAGCGCGGATCGCCGCCGTCACGGCCTGGCTGAAGGGGCGAAGCGAGCAGGTCATCGGCCTCCAGGAGGTCAGCGGCGACCAGCTGGCCAGCCTCCGGGCTGGCCTGCCGGAGCGGACGGTCTTCGCGTTCCGGTTCCCCCGCGTCCCGGTACCGCACCGCGAAGACGCGACCGCGCTGGGCGATCCCGGCGAGTACCTGGTGCTGCTGGCTGACCAGCCTGGTCACGAGGTGGCCGGTTTCGCCTTCGACCGCGCGCCGGGCAAGGGCGCGCTCGCGGTGCGATTGAACGAGATGATCGTGATCGTCACGCACGTCAGCGGGGACGTGCGGCGGGTGGGCGAGCTGAAGCGGCTCGCGCGGCTGGCGGGTGAGTGGCCGGACGTGCCGGTGGTCATGCTGGGCGACTTCAACATCGGGCGGTTCGCGGTGACATCCGAGCTTGGCCAGGACTTCGCGGTGGCTGAGCTGCCGCTGGGGTCACGGGCGACCCGGCCGGATACGCACGGGGTGGCGCCGGGCTTCATTGATCACGTGGTGGTGCGGGGTGCACGAGCGACCGACGCGGAAGTCGAGGACTCGGGCGGGCTGTCGGACCATAACCTGGTGCGGGCGACCATCGTTCAGGCGGAAACGCCAGCCGCGGCTGAGTTACGGCGCCGGACGTGCCCGCGGAGCGAGTCGACCGAGGTGAACAGGTCGTAGCCGAGTTCGCGGAGCCGGTCCAGGTCTCCCGCCGCCGCGTCGAGGGCGAGCACGACCGGGGCGCCCTGGCCGGGCTGGAGGCCTTCCGGCCAGCAGGCGTCGGCCATCAGCAGGACTTCGCCGGTCGCCGGGTCGGGCACCTCGCAGTCCAGCGCGGGCTCGGCGCAGCCCAGCTCGGTCAGCTCGGCGACCAGGGCGGTGACCAGGGCGGTGACCGGGGTCGAGCCGGCATCGGCAGCAATAAGGAGCCGGCCAGAACCAGGAGCCGGGGCCGTCCCGGCCAGCAGCCCCGAAAGGAAATCGTTGGCGGCCGCAGCCAGCAGCTCACGGCGGGCGGCGAGGAAGTCGGGGTAGCGGTCGTCCTGCCAGAGCGCCGGGTCGTGCGGGATCCACTGCGAGGCGAGTACGCCGGGGTGCATCGACTCCACCACCCGGAAGTACTCCCCCGGGGGGCGCTGGCCGATGACCATGCGGGTTTCCTGGCTCAGGAAGCAGAGGTTGGCGACCGCGTTCCCCGCCTTCGGGAAGACGTGGTGGAGCTGCGGGTCAGCCAGCGGCAGGCCGCTGCCGAAGTCATGGGCGCCGTGGACGCGGGTGAGCAGGTAGAGCAGCGGGTAGCAGCGTGAGCCGCGGCCGCTGCCGTCGAAGTCCGCTGCGGTAACGGCGAGGTTCCCGCCCCGCCAGCGTTCCAGCGAGCTGACCAGGCCGTCGGCGCCGTGGCTGGTCACGGTGCCGTAGTCCTGGTTGAGGGCGGTCTCGGCCGAGCCGGCGAAGCGGCCGCGCAGCGCCGCGTGGACGTACCAGTAGAGGACGCGTCCGACATCCGGATCGGAGGCCAGGGAGCCGCCCCGCTGATCCAGCAGGAGGCAGACCACCGGGAAGGCGTAGCGGCCCGCCAGCACCCGGTCGTGGTCCAGGCCGAGGCGGGTGACCACCAGGTCGAGGAAGTAGCTGATGTAGCCGGCCGCCGCTTCCAGGGCCTGCTGGAAGGCCGTTACCGGGACGGCGTCGAGCGAGCTGAACTCGGCCCGGCCGGTGGCGACCGCGGTGACGTTGCGCAGCAGCCAGTCCAGGGTGAAGGAAAACCCTTCCTTATCCCAGCGGTCCAGGTGATCGCGCATGACCGCGCGGGCCTGCGGCCAGTGCGCGCACTGCTTGGCCAGGGCGAGGTCGGCCGCCGACAGCCTGGTGCCGCCCGCGTTGACCCGGTTGAAGATGTCGACCACCACGTCGGTGGTCTTGTCGGCGCCGGTGACCTTCTCCTCGTGGATGTCCCGCTCTAGTACCTGCTGCAAGCGGGCCAGCCGGGTCAGGTAGGCGGCGATCCGCGGGCGGCTGCCGGGATGCGCGTGCAGTGCGGCCACCAGGGGCTCCAGCCCCTCGGTGTACAGCGCGGTGACGTCGACCCAAGGCGGGTCAGCGCGGGCGGGCGCGTGGAACTCGAACGTCTCGTCCTCGACGTTGAAGCGCAGGCCGGTGAACGCCCGCTGGTCGCCCCGGAAGAAGGCCGGGGGCCTGCCCCGGCTGATCCCGTACAGCGTGGTGAGCCGCTGCTGGCCGTCCAGGATCAGCAGGTCGCCCCGGGTCTCCCAGGTGAGCAGGCTGCCGACCGGGTAACCGCGGTACAGCGACCGCATCAGGCCGCGGACCTGGTCGCGGTTCCACACGTAGCCGCGCTGGAACTCAGGCAGCAGCACGCTTCCCGCGTCTACCTGGTCCAGCAAGGCGGCCAGCTTGGTCACTGGAGGAACATAGCGCGACGATCACCCCAACAGAAACCAGCGTGATATTTACCGGATCGAATCTGACTCTCGCTGCCGCCGATGCACGGGCGGTTTAGCATGCGAGTTTTGGAGTCGGCCAGCGTCGGTGACGGCTGGCGGGGGGAAGGAGCTGCCCGGTGGCCCGCCTGGCGATCGCTAGGAACTTTCTGGCTGACTACGTGCGGCTGGACAAGGAGGTGCAGAGCGCCGTCGACGTGGCCGTCTCCCGGTTCGCCCGGCACCCTGACCCCGGGCAGTACCTGGAAAAGCCGTCGCAGACCTGGGACGACCGGATCCGCACGATGGAAGTGAACAACCGCTGGCGCGGGGTCGTGCTGGCGCCCGCCACCGGCGACATCTACTGCCTGGTGACGGTGCTGCCGCAGGACACCGCGAACGCCTACGCGTCCAGCCGGCGGTTCAGCGTCAACCGGGCGCTGGGGGTGCTTGAGGTCCGCGACGAGGAGGCGATCAACCGGTTCCAGCCGGCTGCCGGGCCCGCCGCCAGCCGGCTGTTCGCCGACGTCAGCGATACCGCGCTGACCGGGCTCGGCGTCGACGCGCTGCTGCTGCCGAAGATCCGGCTGCTGGCCGGCGACACCGACCTGGAGCGGCTGCAGCCCGCCCTGCCGGACGCCCAGTACGCCGCGCTGCACGCCCTCGCCTGCGGCATGACGCTGGACGAGGCCCGCGAAGAGATCGACCGGCTTTACGCGCCGGACCGGAACGCCCGCGACCGGGCACCGGCCGACCCGGACGACCTGGTGACCGCGATGGAGCGCAGCCCCGGCGCGGTCGCCTTCGTGTCCGGGGAGGAGGAGCTGCGGCGCATCCTGTCCCACCCGTTCGCGCAGTGGCGGACGTTCCTGCACCCGGGTCAGCGCAAGATCGCCTACCGGCCCAGCTATTCCGGCCCGGCCCAGGTCACCGGGGGCCCCGGGACCGGCAAGACGGTGACGGTGCTGCACCGGGCCGCCTTCCTGGCCGGCCGGGCACCGGGGGAACGGGTCCTGGTGACCTCGTTCAACGGCATCCTCGCGGACGCGCTGGCGGCCCAGCTTGGCCTGCTGATCACCGATGACGACCTGCGCCGCCGGGTGCAGGTGCTTAACGTGGACCGGCTTGCCTACGCAATCGTTCGGGATGACCGGGGTGCGCCGGTGATCGCGGATGAGCGCGCGCTGCACGGGCTGTGGGCGGAGGCGGCGGCCGCCGCTCGGCTCAACTTGACTCCCGCCTTCCTGAAGAACGAGTGGGAGCAGGTCATCCTGGCCCAGAACCTCGGGTCCGAGCGGGCCTACCTGACCTGCCTCCGCGCCGGCCGGGGAAGGCCGCTCAGCAAGGGGCAGCGCTCCCAAGTCTGGGAAGCCGCCGAACGGGTGCGGGGTGAACTCGCCGCCGCCCATCAGTCCACCCACCTGCAACTGGCCAACGAGGCCGCCCAGCTACTGCGGCAGGGCGGGGCGCCGCGGTACGAGCACATCCTGGTCGACGACGCCCAGGACCTGCACCCCGCGCAGTGGCGGCTGCTGCGGGCGGCGGTGCCGCCGGGGCCCGATGACCTGTTCATCGCGGCCGACCCGCACCAGCGCATCTACAACAACCGGGTGTCCCTGGCCAGCATGCGGATCAGCGTGCGGGGGCGCAGCCACCGGTTGTCGCTGAGCTACCGGACCACCCAGGAGATCCTGGCCTGGGCGGTGCCGCTGCTCGGGGCGGAGCCGGTGACCGGACTCGACGGGGAGGCGGCGTCGCTGGCCGGCTACCGCTCGCCGGTGCACGGTCAGGCCCCCCGGCTGCTGCTGGCGGCGACCCGGGCCGAGGAGTTCGCCGCGCTGGCCGACCAGGTCCGCGGCTGGCTCGCCCTTGGCATCGAGCCGCAGGCGATCGGCCTGACCGCCCGGTCGGCCGAGCTGGTGCGGGAGGCGCGGGCGGCGCTGCAGGCGGACGGCATCGTGACCACCGGGCTGAGCGCCCGGGGCAGCGCGCAAGCGGTGCGGGCGGGCACCATGCACGCGATGAAGGGCCTGGAATTCCAGGCGGTGGCGGTCATCGGGGTCGAGGAGGGGCTGGTCCCGTGGTCAGCCGTGGTCACCCCGGTCAGCGAGGATCCCGTCACCCACTCCCAGGACCTGCAGCGGGAGCGGTGCGTGCTGTTCGTGGCCTGCACCCGGGCGCGCGACCACCTCTACGTCTCCGGCACCGGGGAGCTGAGCCCGTTCTTGCCGCCCGACTAGCTTCGGATCTGTCCTATTCGAAATGGCATACGTTTCCGTATTCGAAAACTGCGAATGGGGCAACCTGGTGAATTACAAATGAGCATTTTTCGCCCTTGACGCCCTGACTTCGCCGCATTACCGTCATTCTTCGTTGCACTAGTGCAACGATAGACGCACTTTCCTGAGTACCTAATGAAGGGTCACAGGCATGGGCATTAAACGCCGCTGGGTAGTTCGCGCCCGGCAAAGTCTCGCGATGACAGTCATGGCAACCGCTGCGCTCCTGCTCGGGGCCGCATCCGCCGCCTCCGCGCACACCACCGCGCACACCACCGCGAACCCGGCCCGCGCGACGGCGGCGAGCCCGGTGGTCACCGGGCCGGTGACCGGCGGAAATGGCATCTCGCTACCCGGAACGACCCAATTCGACCTGGGCAGCGTGGGATACACGCAGTCGGAATTCTTCTTCTCGGGTACCGCTAGCTCCTACGCCCCGGTCACGACCCTCGGCTCTGACGGGAAATGGCAGGTGGCGCCCGCCACCACGGCGCCGTACACCACCCGCATGGTCGTCTACCGGCCAGCGAACCCCGCTCGCTTCAACGGGACCGTGGTCGTTGAATGGCTCAACGTCTCCTCCGGAGTGGACGCGGCACCGGACTGGCTGTTCTCCCACGACGAACTCATCAGGGACGGGTTCGCCTGGGTCGGCATCTCCGCCCAGGGCGCCGGGATCACCGCAGCCAAGGCGGCGGATCCGGTCCGCTACGCGGCCCTGTCTCACCCGGGCGACAGCTACTCCTACGACATCTTCTCCCAGGGGGGCCAGGCGGTACGGGACTCCGCCGCGAAGATCCTCGGCGGCCTGACACCCCGCAAGGTGGTGGCCGAAGGCGAGTCGCAGTCCGCGTTCCGCCTCACCACGTACATCGACGCGGTACAGCCCCTGACACGCGAGTACGACGGGTTCCTCGTGCACAGCCGGGGAGGCGGCAGCGCTGCGCTGTCCCAGGCGCCCCAGGCGGACGTGCCGACGCCCGCGGTCGTCCACTTCCGGCCGGACCTGGGCGTTCCCGTTCTCGCGACGGAGACAGAGACAGACCTGATGTCACTCGGCTACCTGGCGGACCAGCAGGCCGACTCCGCTGGCTTCCGGCTCTGGGAAATGGCGGGCACCTCGCACGCCGATGACTACGTCTCGGTCCTCGGCCTCACCGACAACGGCAGCGGAACAGCGGACCAGCAGGGATTCAACGCGATGCTGAATCCCCCGACCGGGCCAGCCGGCTTCACCTGCGCCGTGCCGATCAACACCGGCGAGGAGCATTACATACTCGACTCCGCCCAGTACTGGCTGAACCAGTGGGTGACGACGGGGCAAGCCCCGCCGCAGGCGCCCCGCCTGCTGGTGAACACATCAGGTACCACGCCGGCCTTCGTCCTGGACGCCAACGGAGACGTCGAAGGCGGCGTCCGCACCCCGGCCGTCGACGTCCCGGTCGCCACCTTGTCCGGTCTGGGCCAGTCGGGAACCTCGTTCTGCTTCCTCTTCGGCACGACCGTTCCCTTCAGCGCCACGAAGCTGGCCGCGCTGTACCCAACCCACGCCGCGTTCACCACCCGGTGGACCCTCGACACGGCAACGCAGGCGGCCAAGGGTTTCATCCGCCCGGCGGACGCGCGTGAGCTGGTCGCCGCGGCGACCAGCTCCAGCGTCGGAGGCTGACGGTGCACGGGGACCGCGGACCGGGTGCCCGGTCCGCGGTCCCCGTACCCAGGCTCACCCCAGGTCGCTCACATTCCACCTCAGGCAGCCCGCCACCGCCTCGTCAAAGCACTCGACCAGCGACGGCCTGCCATCGATGAGATACGCCTGAATGGCACTAAGGAACCAGCTGAGCGCCATCAAAGTCAGCGCCCTGATCTCCACCGACGGCGCCCCCTCAGCGAAGCGGCCGCTGAGCATGGCGATGGCGCTCACCTCGAACTCCACCATGCGGAGCGAGAACTGACCGCCCGGCGGCCGGGGATCGGACTCAAGTACCGCGCGAACCTGGGCAAGTACCCGCCGGTCGTACCCTTGCTCGCATAGCTCCCTGAGCACGGCATGCAAGCTCACCAGCGGCGGCTCGGATGCCGGACGCTCTCGCAGACGCCGCAGAGCCACCTCGCGACGGCCGGCAAGATGATCAAGCAGCATCGATTGCTTGGCCGGGAAATGGTGAAAAACGGTGCGGCGACTCACCCCCGCCGCCTCCGCTATCTGATCAACGGTCGTCTCGGCGTAACCCTGGCCCGTGAACAACTCCAGCGCCGCCTCGGCGATACGCGCCCGAGTTTGCGCCGCCCTGCGATCACGAATCGAACCCTCACTCATCCCGAACGGATCGTACCGGCTGGCTGAGCCCGTTCTGGCCGGCCGGGGTCAGCCGCTCCCGTTCGGAAGTCCCTTGACGTTGACCTCGAACTCGACCGTCACCTCGTCGCTGACCTTGAGCGCGCCGAAGAAGCCGGAGTACGGCGTGATCCCGAAGTCCGTCTGCTTGATGGTGGCAGTCCCCCGGTAATGGCCCGGTTCCTCGCCGACGATCTCGAGGCGGAGGCCGCGCGACACCCCGTGCATGGTCAGCGTGCCCTCGATCGCGCCCGCGGATGACGGCGCGTAGGGGATAACGCTGCGCGAGGTGAACCCGGCCCGGGCCGCGTCGCCGAGGACCTTCCGCGCCTGCTTCTCGATGTCCCGGCGGTCCCGGTCGGTCAGCGGCTTAGCGCCGCCGGTCGCCTCGCGGACCGCCAGCGACCCGAGCCCGAGGTCTACGGTGACGGCCGCGCCGGCGATGTCACCGGGGACCGAGACCCGGGCCAGCCAGTCGGTGATCTCCAGGGTCAGGTCGTGGCCCGCTACGGCCGCCATCCCCTGCCGGCCGGTCTTGACCAGCACCCGGCCGGATTCCGGGCCGAACTCGAAGGTTCCGCCCGTGCGCGTTCCCGTGGTGTCCGTCATGGACCCACCGTAAGCACCTGGTTCGGGAAGTTCCAGCGGGTCGCGGGGGTCAGCGGGTCAGCGGCTGCTCGATCCCGGGGCGGACCTTGACCAGGAGGGCCGCGAGCTCGGCCGACGTCATGGTGGGCGACACCAGGGTCCCGAAGGTGTCGTTGTCGAACCACACGCACATTGACACGCCTTGCGCGCTCTGGCGGGCCGGCGTGCAGGCCGCCTGGCCGCCCAGCGGTCCCGGCTCGGCGGCCTTCGCACCTGGGTACGCCTGCTCGAAGTTGGCCACCGACGCGCTCGGGCGGGCGCCGGCCAGATTGCCGCCGATGAACGTGAAGAGCTGCGCGGGACTGCCCGCGACGGAGCTGCCGCGCTGGTAGGCGGCGGACACGACGTGGCTCGCCTGCCCGCGGCCGGCCTGTCCGGCCGACTGCGCCTCGGCGATGACCCCAAGCTGCTGCTCCAGGGACGGCGACCGGCTGAACCCGTCCAGCGCCGACGGCACGACGACCTGGTGGGACTGGTCTCGTGCCCGGATGTGGCCGACGTTGCCGAAGTAAAGCCCGGCCGCGGCCCCGACCGCCAGCAGGCAGAACGCCGCCAGTGCCGTGAGCTTGGCCGACCACCGAAAACGCGCCATAGTCCCCGAAAGGTAACTGATTCCCCCGCGGGTCCGGGGCGATTCCGGTCACTCAACGACTTCCGCTGAGCCATCGTCTAAGGGGTGACGCCGAAAAACAGGAGGCTTAGTGGACAGAAAGCAGGAACGTGCTTTCGAGGAGTTCATAGCCGAGTCCGGTGATTCACTGCTGCGGCTGGCTACGCTCCTCACTTCTGATCAGGGCCTGGGTGAGGACGTCTACCAGGAAACGCTGCACCGGCTGGCCGCGCGCTGGGGACGAGTGGACAATCCGCGGGCGTTCTGCCGGCGGGTGATGCACAACCTCGTCATCGACGCCGGGCGGGCCAGGAAGCGCCAGGTGGCCCAGGTCCGGCTGGCCGAAGGGTTCGACGACTGCGACCCGCGGTCGGCCGATCCCGCCGCCGCCGCCGAACTGCGGCCGGTCCTGCTCTCGGCGCTGCGCACGCTGACCCTGCACCAGCGGGAGATCGTGGTGCTGCGCTACTTCGACGACCGCAGCGAGAACGAGGTCGCCGACCTGCTCGGCATCTCGGCCGGGACGGTCAAGAGCACCCTGTCGCGGGCCGTCGCCCTGCTCCGCCGGGAGCCGGGAATCAGCGAGCTTTTCGCCCGCGCCACCAACGTGACCATGAGGAGGACCGGTTATGCCGGATACCGATGAGGACATCATGCGCGGGCTGATGACCCACGCCATGAGGGACATCTTCGCCCCGCCCGCCGCCGCGGGCGCGGCCGTCCGGCGGCAGCGCCGGCGCCGCATGCGGGGCCGGATGCTGGGCGTCGCGGGCACCGCCGCGGCGGCCGGGCTGGCCGCGGCCACCATCCTCGCCACCAGCGGGCGGAGCCCGGCGCCCAGACCGGGAGGTACCGCCCAGGCAGGCAGCGCCCTTCCCGCCCACCTGACCGCCGCCCAGCAGACGCTGTTCGGGCTGAGCGACGCCGCCGCCGCCACCGGCCGGCCGGCCGGCCGGTACGTGGCGCTGTCCGAGAAGACGACAAGCACCGGCAGCGGCACTAGTGAGGCCGGCCAGAAGACTAGCGTCATCGACACCCTCACCGGCGGCGGAGTCACCTACCAGGACATCGCGGTAACGGGCGCCCCCGGCACTCCGCAGCCGCCCGCCGTGCTGCCGATCGCCGACGGCGACTTCTCGACCGTCGCCCAGCTCGACGCGATGCCAACCGACCCGGCCAAGCTCCGGGCGGAGCTGCTCGCGGCCGCCAGGCAGCAGCAGGCCCAGCTCAGGCAGTTCCTGGCCGGCAAGCCGCACACGAAGCCGTCCGTCGCGCAGCCGACCGACGACGACCTGGTGTTCGAGCAGGCAGCCGACATGCTGTGGGAGCCGGACCTGAGCCCGGCCCTGCGCTCCGCGCTGTACAAGGTGCTCGCGGCCACGCCCGGGGTGAAGGTCCAGACCGGGGCGACCGACAGCGCCGGACGGCCTGCGGTCGAGATCAGCCGGGTCGACACCGTGGCCCAGGAAACCGTCCAGACGTTCGAGAACCCGAAGACCGGGGCCACCCTGGAATCCGCCTGGGTGCAGGCTTCCGGCGGGCTCGACGAGGACCTGTACCTGTCCACCACGTACACCAGCCGTATCCCGGCCAACCCGTACCAGGGCTGACCCGCCAGCAGGCAAGCGGCGGCCGCCGCTGGGAGCATCCAGCGGCGGCCGTTACGCGTCCTCCCGCGAGGGTCGCGGGACGAGCAGGGCGATGACCGCGCCCGCGGCGAGGAACGCCGCGCCAACCGGGAGCGCGGCGGTCAGCCCGGCCGCGAACGACGACGGCGTCGCATAGGAGCCGTGCGCGCTGAACACCGAGGCGAGGACGGCGATGCCGAGGACGCCGCCGAGCTCCCTGATGGCGTTGGTGGCGCCGGACGCCTGGCCGGCCTCGGCCGGAGCGACCGAGGCGAGGACCGCGTTGGCGGCGGGCGCGAAGACCATGGCCATGCCCGCCCCGGCCAGCACGAACGGGACCACCAGCAGCGTGTAGGACACGCTGGGGGTGAGGATCACCGCGAGCCACGCGATGGCCGTGGCCTGCAGGGCCAGCCCCACCGCGAGCAGCGGGCGGCTGCCGATCCGGTCACTGAGCATGCCCGCGAACGGCGCGACGATGATCGGCATCGCCGTCCACGGCAGCGTGCGCAGGCCGGCCGCGAGCGGCGAGTAGCCCTGCGCGGTCTGCAGGAACTGGGCGAGCAGGAAGATCGACCCGAACACCCCGAAGTACATCGCCAGGGAGACCGCGTTGGCGGCCGAGAACGCACGGGACCTGAAGAAGCGCATCGGCAGCATCGGTGCGTCGCTCTTCGCCTCCCACCAGGCGAATGCCGCGAGAACCGCGGCCCCGGCGGCCAGCGGGCCCAGGATCCCGGTGGACGTCCAGCCGAGTGCCTGGCCGCGGATCACGGCGTAGGTGACGCCGAGCAGCCCCGCGCCGGCCAGCGCAAGGCCGGGGAGGTCGAGCCGCCGGGACGGTCCGCGGGACTCGGTGAGCTGCTTGCGCGCCAGCGGCAGCAGCACGATGCCGACCGGGACGTTGATCCAGAAGATCCAGTGCCAGTCGAGGCCCTGCACGACGGCGCCGCCCGCGAGCGGCCCGATCGCCACCCCGAGCCCGCTGACGCCGCTCCAGATGCCCAGCGCCATGCCCCGCTTCTGTGGCGGCGTCGCCTCCGAGAGCAGCGTCAGCGTTAGCGGCAGGACGATCGCCGCGCCCGCGCCTTGCACCGCCCGGGCCGCGATGAGCAGGCCGGTGTCGGGGGACAGGGCCGCGGCGGCGCTCGCCGCGGTGAAGACCGCCAGCCCGATGATGAATACCCGGCGGCGTCCGAACCGGTCGCCGAGCGCGGCCCCGGTGAGCAGCAGCACCGCGAACGTGAGCGTGTAGGCGTTGACTGTCCACTCGAGCGACTGGATGGACGCGTGCAGGCTGCGCCTGATCATGGGCAGCGCCATCGTGACGACGAGGTTGTCCAGGGTCGTCATGAACAGGGCCAGGGAGGTGATGGCCAGGACCCAGCGGGTGTTCCGGGGAGACTGGGTAGGCCGGCCGGTCATCGGGTCGGCGGTTGTCACGGTCATCGGTGGCTTCCTCTCTTGATGAGTGACCAGTCACTCACTTTTGGGCCAGGTTTTAGGTTTCGGGTCTCAGCCTGGAGGGCTCGGGAGCAGGGTTTAGGCGGTGCCGTTTTCCGCGTCGGCGTACGCGAGCACCCGGGCCCAGTGCTCGTCAAGGTCGTAGATCTGCATCGCCGCGCTCACGTTGCAGAGCATCCCGCGGGCGAAGAACTGCTGGACTCTTTGCGGGGAAGCCCCCGAGGCCCGCTCCGTCATGTCCAGCAGGCCGGCGAAACCGCGGCGGAGGGCGTCCCGCACCTCGGGTTCGCTCGCCGCGGCCTGCGCCTGCAACTGGACGAGGAGGATGCCCGGGTCCTCCAGCAGCGCGTTGTAGGCCGCGGCCATGGCCATGAGGGCCGGCTCGCCAGCGGCCGGCGCCTCCCGGCCGGCCAGCTCGAGGCTGTCGTGGATCTGCTGGAAACTGCGCTCCACCACCGCCAGGAACAGGCCGAGCTTCGTCGGGAACAGCCGGAAGAGGTACGCCTGGGAGATGCCCGCCGCGCGCGCTACGTCCAGGGTGGGCGTGCCGTACAGGCCGCGGGCGCCCATTACCTTCATGGCGGCACGCAGCACGTCCTCGCGCCGCTCGTCGGCGGTGGACAAGAGGCGCGGGCTCAGGCGTTCCCGCGGGGCTGGGGCCGGTGTCATATCTGTGAGTGTGCGCTCAATCATTCTTTTCGTCAAGCGAGTTCCCGGCCGGCACTGGCCACTAGACGTTTCAACGCCCCGTTGATAAAATAAATGAGCTTAATTAGTCAGCTCATTTGGCGCGACGAAGCGATGGTGGGCACCATGAACCCTCTGGCCATCGACCCGCTCAGCACACTCGGCATGCCGCTGGTGGACCTGGTCCACCTCTCGGCCGACCTGGGGTGCGAGCAGGTCGGGATGACGACGTTCACCCGCAACATCTGGGATCCGCCGCTGTTCCCGCCGTTCAACCTGCGCGACGACCCGTCGCTGCCGGGCGCGATCGGGGCGGCGCTGCAGGAGCGCGGGCTGACGATCTCGTTCCTCGACGGGTTCCTGATCTTCCCGGATCAGGACATCCGCGACCGCCGGGCCGACCTGGAGATCATGGCCGAGCTGGGCGCTCCCCTGGTCAACACGGTCTCGGCCGATCCTGACCTGAACCGCAGCGTCGACCAGTTCGGGGTCCTGGTCGACATGGCCACCGCGGCCGGCCTGGGCACCGTGCTCGAGCTGGTCCCGCACGTGTCGACGATCCAGAACCTGGAGATGGCGCTGGCAGCGATCAAGGCGGTCGGGCGGCGGGAGTTCCGGCTGCTGATCGACACGATGCACTTCGGCCGGTCCGGCGGCCGGGCGGCGGACCTCGCCGCCCTCGACCCCCACCTGATCGGGTACCTGCAGATCAACGACGTCCCGCTGGTCCCTGACAACCCGAACTACTACCGGGAAGCGTGCTCGGAGCGACTCGTGCCGGGGACCGGCGAGCTTGACCTGGCGGGGATACTCGCGGCGATCCCGGACACGGTGAGCATCGGCATCGAGGTGCCGCAGGAGTCGGCCGCCCGCCGCGGGGTGGGCGCGCATGAGCGGCTCGGGGCCTGCGTCACCGCGACCCGCGAGCTGCTGGCCAAGGCGGGCCGGGCATGAGCAGCGAGTTCGCCGGCAAGTACGGGCCGTGGGCGGTGGTGGCGGGCGGGTCGGACGGGATCGGGGCCGGGTTCGCGCGCGGCCTGGCAGGCCGGGGGCTCAACCTAGTGCTGGTCGCCCGTCGGGCGGCCGTGCTTGAGGCCTTCGCCGATGAGATCCGGCAGGCGTACCCGGTTGAGGTCAGGACCGTCGTGGCCGACCTCAGTGCGGCGGGCGCCATCGCGGGGCTGGCCGCTGAGACGGCCGGCCTCGAGGTCGGGCTGTTCGTCGCCAACGCGGGCGGGGACGACCCCGCCCTGTTCCTCGAACGCGACCTGGACACCCACCTCGCGCTGGTGCAGCGCAACTGCACCAGCGTGCTGGAGGCGGCCTACCGCTTCGGCGGGCCGATGGTGGAGCGCGGGCGCGGGGGGCTGATCCTGCTGTCGTCCCGGATCGCCTGGGCGGGGGCGGCGACGGTGGCCGCCTACGGCGCGACCAAGGCGTTCGACATCATCCTGGCTGAGGGCCTGTGGGCCGAGTGGCGCGGGCGCGGGGTCGACGTGCTCAACCTGGTCGTCACCGCGACCGACACGCCGTCCCTGCAGCGGGTGCTGCAGGCCCAGGGCGGTTCCTACGGCGGGCTGGCGGCGCCCGATGACGTCGCGGCGACCGCTCTCGTCCACCTGGGCGACGGGCCGACCTGGATGTGCGCGGCGGAGGACCCGCTCGGGCCGGCGCCGTTCGGGCAGCTGCCGCGGCGGGAAGCGGTGCTGCAGCTGAGCCGGCGCGCGATGCGGGACGAGGGATCCTGATCAGCGAGGCCTGGGCCTTCGTATGCACCAGGACCGGGGCCTTCGGGTACCGAGGCTCAGAATGCGAGCCGGGATACCGTGTTCCTGGCAGATCGCGATCAAGCCCTGGCCGTCGATGAGGTGGAGGGGCTTGCCATTGGCGAATTCTTCGCTGCTGGGGCCGTAGCCGGAGGTAGTGATCATGATTCCGAGGGTGGCCCCCTCGTGCTGCATCGTCCCGTACAGTTCGCGGACGAAGCCGGGCGGAACTGTTTTCGTATACAGCTTGGCCTGCACGGCAACCTTCATCGGGGCCACCGGGTCGCGTTTATAGGCCATGCAGTCGATACCGCCGTCACGGGGAGCGATCGATCGGCCTAACAGCTCTTTTAGGCCGCTGGACGTGCCGGTACTCCTTGTGCGCGGGGATGATGTCGAAGGTCGGCAAGAACCACTCCACTGCCAGCAATGACGATTCTGGCACGTACCCGGCATGCCTCTCGGCGGGAAACCCCTCGGGGTAAGGCGATCTGTCCAGCACGACCTGCACGTACTCACTGACAGCGAATCGGTCATGGGCCCGAAGGCCAGCAGCGATCTGGTCGATGTGGGCGTTGTGCGCGGCTGCCTGGCGCCTTGCCGTTTCTGCCGCCCTTCCCCAGTCTGCCCGCGCGGCCGCGACACCACGCTGCCGGGCCGTTTCCCGTCGTTGATGGTCGACCATGGCGTCGGCGCGTAATCTGCCCACTGCGGCGCGGGAAGCTGATTTGCCAGCGGCCCCAGATCCAGGGGCGGGATCGCCACCGCGACTTTCAGCGCCTCGAAGCGGATCCGGGGGTCTCGGCGCAGTGACGAGCGCAGCAGGTTTTCCAACTGGGCCACCTGTTGTTCAACGGCCGCGGTTTTAGCGGCGGCCTCTTCATCCCGCGCAGTCGCCTCACCGGAACCGCGCGCCATCGCCCACCCGCTGACGGTTAGTGACAACTTACCTATAGAAAGTAACTTCTGGGCGCGCCAACCGCAATGCGTCAGTTACGTTATCTACGCTTAAGCGTGGCTACTTGAATGGCTGCGCGGCATTTGCCTAACCTGATGGCTTTGTTCACCGTATGACTTATGGGGCGGGCGACAGTGAATAACGTGCATGCGGCTGGGCTGATGTCGACCAGGCTGACCCGGCAGCCGGTCGGTCCTGATGGTCGCGGGGTTGTCTATACAGCAGTCGACCTGGAGACGACTGGCCTTGGCAGCGACGACCGGATCATCGAACTCGCCGCGGTCGTTTTTCGCGGCGACGGTGAGGTCCTCGACGAGTACGCGACGCTCGTAAACCCGGTGACAGCCCGTGCGAGCGCGACCAAGTGGATTCACGGGCTGAGTGACGCCGATGTAGCCGATGCCCCGCCCGCGGCACAGGCCCTTCTAGAGTTCTGGCGGCTCAGCGCCGGAACGGTCCTGGTGGCCCACAATCTCTCGTTCGAGCGGCGCTTCCTCACCCAGGAGACACTCAACGCAGACCTGCCGATGCCGGGAATGCTCGGCCTGTGCACGCTGAGCACCAGCCGAGCGCAATTGAACGGGTCATCGCACAAATTGAAAGCGCTACATACGACCGTCACCGGGGAATCTCTGCAGGATGCGCATATCGCGCTCGGCGACGCGCGGGCCACTGCGGAGTTGTTGTGCTGGATGCTGCGCGAGGCGCCAGGTGGCCTGTACCTACGGGACTGGCCGCCACCGCCGCCGGAGCCCCGGTACCTGGCGCTGCCGCCCAGCCGAGTGGTACCGCGCCCGGCCCCGGCCAAGTCAAACCAGCTGGCGGACTTCGTTAAGCGCTTCCCGCGGTGCCGCGTTCCGCGGCCGACGGTACCCGGCGCCGCAGACCGCTACATCGAACTGCTCGCCGAAGTAGTGGCCGACGAGATCATCACCGTCGAGGAGGCAGGTGCACTCGAGGCCTGCGCACGGGTTGGCGGCCTCACCCAGGACCAACTAGAGCACCTGCACCGCCAGGCGTTCTTCATCGTGCTGGGCAGTGAGGCAAAGCTACGGCCAGGCTTGCTGTCCGCCGCGCGCAAGCGCGACCTGCTGGCCTTGGCGAAGGCGCTGGGCGCTGAGCCCGTCATCGAACTGTTCACGCTGCTAGCTGAACCTGAGGCTGAGCCTGCAGCACCAGCGACGGCCGCCGCTGCCAAGCACCTCAAGGGCTGGCGGATCGGACTGGATCACGCTGACGGCGATGAACTCGGGCACCTGAGAGAGATGGCGGAACGGCACGGCGCCTCGGTCGCCAAGCGGCTGACGAAGACCGTTCGGTTCCTCGCAGCCCAGGCGAGCGGCTCTGCTGACCAGCTGAAAGCCATCGAGCTCGGCATTCCGATCGTGGGACCGGACAAGGCCGAGCAGATCCTGCAGGAGGCGGTCGCGGCCGCTAAATTGACCGACCGGGAGGTCAAAGCCCAGGCGGGCGCAGGCCATGGTGAGCACGCTGCTCACGAGAACCACACGTGGAAGATGGCCGAGGACGCCGGGTAGGGTCCGGTTTCATGTCCGCTCGCACGCTGAGCCCCGCCTACCCGATCAAGACCGCCCGCCTCCTGCTGCGCCCCCTCGACCCGGCCACGGACGTCGACGCGATGCACGCCTACCAGTCGCTGCCCGAGGTCTGCCGGTACATCCCCTACTCGCCGATGACCCGCGACCAGGTCGCCGCCCGGCTCGCTGACCCGGCCAAGGTGCGTACCACGCTCGCGGAGCCGGGCCCGGGCCAGGCGATATTCCTGGCCGTGGTGGTCAGGGCATCGCGTCTCGGCATACACCGCGTCACGGCCCGCACCGACCAGCGGATGATTACATTTCCGATATAAGTAGTTACTATCCGCTCAAATACGGTTAGCCTGGGCCTGCGCGGTCAGCATTGAGCGGGTTTCTGGATGGTGCGTGTGACGGTCGGCAGCCGACAGCCTCCCGGCGCGGTGCTGGCCATCTGGCAGGAGCTGGTCGGCTTCGCGCTGTCCCCGGCTTCGGCCGGGCGGTTCCTGGCTCGCCCGGAGCTGACCGTCCTGTGCCGTTACCACGAGGACCGGCTGCGGGCGGCCGGGGCCGGCCTGCACCAGCGCTCGGGCCGGCTGCTGCTGGCCAGGTGGGCCCGCGAGTGCGCATGGGACGGCGGCGGCTCGGTCGCGCTGGGCTGGGTGCCGCTCGCGCTCAATGACCTGGACGCGGTGACCGTAGCCCGCGACCTGCTGGCCGCCGCCGTCGCCAGCGTCCGGAGCGAGCAGGATCGCAGCGTCCTCGCGCAGCGGCTGGGACTGGACGGCGACGCCGCCATGACGCTGGCCGAAGTCGGCGCGGGCCTGCAGCTGACCAGTGAGCGCGTCCGGCGGCTGCAGGCGCGGGCGCTGGACCAGATGTGCCGCCGGCAGGCTCCGCCGTCGGCAGGCAATTACGCCGGGGAGGTGATCGCGGGCGTCATCAGCCAGGCCGTGGCCGAGGGCGCCGGGCCGGCCGCGGCGCTGCTGACACTGGCCGAGGCCGCCTGCCCGGGCACCGCGGACGGGTTCGCGGTGCAGGTACTGGCCCGGCTGGCCGGGCACGACCACTACACCAGCAGGCACCTGGCGGCCGAGGCGATGACGCTCCGCGCGGTCCACCGGACGGCGCTAGCCGACGAGCGGCACCAGGCCGAGCAGGCCGAGCAGGCGGCTGAGCG
>Ga0265338_10001381_pt1 | contig 39481 bp, 46 predicted proteins | sample 42126metaG_FD_193579 | JGI IMG/M metagenome (GOLD analysis project Ga0265338, IMG submission 193579) | Rhizosphere microbial communities from Carex aquatilis grown in University of Washington, Seatle, WA, United States - 4-21-26 metaG | ecosystem: Host-associated > Plants > Roots > Rhizosphere... | reverse complement strand
GTTCCGCTCCAACACCAGCGAGATACGCTAACCACGTATCTCGACTACTACAACAACCGAAGAGTACACTTGGGAATACAGTTACGGACACCTAGTGAAATGTTGCAAAGGTTCTGAGGTTTATACGTGGTAAGGAGACTATGTTTAAAGCTTTTATCGGCATCGTTTTAGTCATCAATATGCTTCTTCTTGCGACGCTAACGGCCGTTGTTCTATATGCTGCCGTTCATGTGAGCAGAGAATCCAAGACGGTTACCGACAAGGTGAATGCATTCAATCAAGAATTTAACGGCATTAATACCAATCTCCAAAATATTAGCTCACGGTTGCAAACGGCTAGTCAGGCGGCGAATTTGCCGTAGTGAGTCGTATGCGTACAAGGATTATCGTGATATGTATGTTTTTCGCACTTGTAGCTGTTGGTATCAGTGTCATCTTTGCTATGCCCTCACCTACGCACTCGGTGATTAGAAAGAGTATACCGGTCATCCACACGTCGAAACCAATGTATCTTGTGTCGCTCGGGGATTCGGTTGCGGCTGGTGATGGACTACCGGTAACAAGTTCGACAACAAGTGCGATACAATGCGCACAATCAAATCAGGCCTACCCCTATATGGTAGCCCAAGCAGAGCACCTAATATTAAAACAATTTGCCTGCAGCGGAGCTACGATCATGAATGGCATCATGCAGTCTCAGGTAGTTAATGGTGTTACTGTGATGCCGCAGATCTCTAGCGCAAAGCCGTATTTGCCACAGAGCGATGTGCTTATTACAGTCGGGGCTAACGATGTCAATTGGGAAAAAGAATTGTATACCTGTGCCGTATCGAACTGTGCGACGGTGGAGAATGCGGCTCTGTTTCAACAGAGCCTCAATCAGCTGCAGGCAAACTTAGCAAGTATGCTCCAGTCTATTCAGGTGTCTCATCCTAAGAAGGTCATTATCAATACCTACTATCCGCTGCTCGCAAATGATGATACATGTCTTGTAAGTCGGGGGATATCGACGAGCAAGATCATATGGGTGAATAATCGTGAGGCAGAACTGAACGCTACAATTAGCGCGGCTGCGAAGCAGTTTAATGATCAGCCTGTCTCAATCGTGTTTGACGGCCACTTACTCTGCAGTGCCGATCCATGGATCCAGAACCTCAGTAGTAGTGCTCCGTTGCATCCAACAGCAGCTGGTCAGGCCTTTATCGCAAGCCAAGACGAGCAAGCCCTATAGTCTCAGGCGTCTGCTGGGTTCGCTGAGAGGCGCCGTGATGCGGGCCAAAGGGATGACCATGTTGCTTGCTTTCTGCCGGTAAGCGGCTGTGCGAGCGGAGTACGCGCGAGAACCGCGGTTAACAACCAGCTTCCTCCATAGGTAACCACAATTGCAACAACGACCTGAAGTAGCCATGGCAGACTGGAGCCGCCAAGGCCAAGCCACAACAGACAGTTCAAAAAGACAAGCTGCGCAGTGTATACGCCGTAGGAGTTATTAGCCCCCGAGGTTGTTGCTCGACGGATCCAGCTTCCCTCGGCACGTTGTACGAGCCAAACCCCAAGCAAATACACGCTCAGGATCGCACTAATATTAAACGGTATAACAATAGGCTGGAAAGGGTCACTTTCATACCCCATTCCGGCTATATTTTTGACCCCGGCTATGAGCACCCAGCTTACGGCAGCCATAGCACTGATAAGTGTTGTTCTAGGATGATTTTGGCATGGCTGACTACCCAGTCATGGAACGCATTAAAGTGGTATGCCGCAATCATGCCACCGATCAAATAGAACTGATATGACATGAGTTCGCGATTTGCCCAGTTATCGCGGAGCCAATACGGTAAGATCTGCCAATGCATGAGTGATACATACACAACTTGGACAACGAGGCTGAGCGCTAGGAGCCGTCCGTGGTAGCCACGTGTTCGCAGGATATATTTCTGTAACAATGGAAAGATGAGATAGAACTGCATGAGTAGGACGAGGAAATACAGCTGATAGTACCCCGTTGTGAGATCGAAAAAGAATGTACTCCAGCTGAGCGGATTCGTCTTTAGACTTAGGATGAAGTATATGATCGTCCAGCACAAGTACGGTACGCCTACTGTTATGAAGCGCCTTCGGTAAAAACGACTCAAATCTTGTCGCTGCAGGGCTGGATACGCATAGGCGAGCATGCACGCGGATATGAACAAAAATGCTTCCCTGGTAACGTGCAGCAAGAGCACTGAGCTTGCGGCAAGGATACTCGCTGTAGGCGCGAAGAAAATAAACGAGTGATTAGCTACCACGCCAAGCTGTTTGATGGGCCTCATGGCGTCGACATGTTCGAGACGCTGTTTTTTCGTGCTACCCTTACGCATTTCAACTGCTTTATGGGACACGATTAACCACCTCTCTCAATGCTACTTTATCTATTTTATTGCTACTTGTTTTTGGCAGGGTTACTACAAAGCGGATCTCTGAAGGCTGCTGGTTGCGTGGGAGGCGTTGTCCGAGATATTCCTGTAGCAACTGCTGTTGCTTGGGCTTTGACTGACTTGTTCCAACAAATGCTACGATTGCCTCACCATACACTGGATCAGGTCTCCCCACAACTGCTACCTCATGGACCCAAGGCTGTTCAAGAATCGCCGCCTCGATCTCGACGGGGAAGATGTTTTCTCCGCCTCGGATTATGATATCCTTGCTTCGTCCAACGAGGAACAGATAGTTATCGGCATCAAAGTATCCAAGGTCTCCCGTTCTCAGCCATCCTTCCTGGAATGAGTCGCTACCTCGGTTTGCTTCATAGTGGTCAACGGCGGTACGTCCTTTAATGCATACCTCACCGATCACACCATGCTTAACGGTATTGAGTGACCTGGGAATACAGATTCTCATCTCAATACCCGGCACGGGCTGTCCTACCGACCCTGCTTTGTGTGGGGCTGGCGGTAGAGGGTTACTCGCAATAGTAGCTGCTGCTTCTGATATGCCGTAAGTTTCAATAAGGGGCAAGCCAAACGTAGTTTCAAAGTGCTGCAGTGTAGCGGCAGCGAGCGGTGCTGAGGCGCTCCGAACGAAACGCACCGAAGCGATAACCTCTCTAGCTGGCTTCGGAATTTGCAAGAGCATGATTGCGACGGCGGGTACTAGGCTGATCCATGTTGGCTGGTAGCACTCTACCCATTCCCAAAATGAACCTGAACTATGTTTTTTTGCAAGCATTACCTCGCTATTACTGACGAGACTCGTCAGGAGACTCACGACTGGGGCATTAATGTGAAACAGCGGCAGTACAGTCATACCTCGGTCGTCTGAAGAGAGCTGATGTGCGGCTACAATTTGCTGCGCGCTCGTTATGAGCTGATCAGCTGAAAGGACGAGCTGTTTGGGCTTACCAGTTGATCCGGATGTTGATAGGACGACCTGTCCATTGTCTGGTGCTGCTGATAATGCTTGCCACTCTTTTGCTGGAGTCTGACGCAATGTTTTGAGATCAAATTTAAAGCGTGTGATGTTCCCTATGCTCCACCCTGTTGTTGCGCTGGTTGGCTTGCCAATGATCATCGTTGCGTGTCGCATCTGCACGATTTCTTCAATATTTTGTAGTGGGGTCTCTGGCGAGAGGGGGATGAGCTCATGGCCACCGGCTAGTGCGGCCAACCATATGAGGGCGTCAGGTGCGCCACCAGTCATAAATGCGAGCATTACTTGCTTTTGTGCTCCCCAGGACTCAAGCATACAGTTAACGTATGAGGCGGTTTGTGCGTTCGTAAGGCTGAGCTGGCGATTTAGGTCAGTTATAAAAACTCGCGTAGGTTTATCTCTGGTGCGCTGCATAAGTAACTCTGACACCTTTATTATCTTCGGCATACGTACCCTCATTACACACTATTTAACTTAAAATTGGCTGGTGAGCTTACACACCGTGGGCTACAAGCACTGATTGATCTGCTTGGGCGATGGCATGTTGTCCTGTGGTCGTAGGATGGAATGGCTGTTGTTCGGCGAGTCCTTGCACCCATGGATGTTCGCTACAGATGCCATGTTGATCAAAATTTAGCGGAACGAGATATGTCGATGAAATGCCTGCTTGGACATATCCGTTGGTGATAGCATCATTAAGCTGTTGGAGCATGGTTCGATACCGCATAATGTCTGTCGGAGTGAGCTGGTACTTACCACAACTCATCAGGCTATTTTGTGTCAGTGCCGTGTAGTACTCGTTTACGACTACTGCTCTAATGCCGTCATGATGGAGTTTGAGAATCGCGTTGGTTATATCGTTCGTTATTGACGTCAGACCATTTTTAAATGATGAAGGCTCTTGCGCCGGGCATCCCTGATTAAAACAGACAGCCTGAATATGAATCCAGTGAACATCATTTGCTCCAATAAAAATAGTGGCAATACCATTCATAGCTTTTGGCCCCACCTCAGGTATCTGCGGTCGAAGCATGTGATGTCGGACTACCTGGTCGGAGAATAATCCATGCATAGATTGGGCTCCACTGCAGGCTACCTGTAACAGTGGGAGGTGTTGTTCGCGTGCCAGTATGACAGCATAGCTTTCATTTGTTTCCCCGCACGCATGAGGGAGATCGTAGGGGCTATCGTATGGTCGCCCTCCGAGCCCCACCCCTGCAGCAATAGAGCCTCCGAGTGATATCAAGTATGGTCGGTGTTCGTTCGCACTAATGGCAACTCTCGTGTCGTGCCATCCACCAAGGAGTAATAGGACGGAAGCTAGAATAAGTCCAAGGTAGGTACCCTGGCGCAATCGGGTGGCTGGTGCAGCTCTCAAAGTCACTTGATATATTTTAACTGTTCAGCGCACGTAAGAACACCGTGAAGTATGAAATACCGGCTTACTGCCCTATGGCTCACTGATACGTATAAGCGACTTTACGGCTCTTCGTTCATCCATTGCTGCGTAAGCTTCTTTAATTTCACCCAAACCAACTCGGAGATCAAAGACTTGCCCTGGATTAATCTGCTTGCGCAACACGGCATCCAGCAACTCTGGTATGTAAGTTCTGACTGGTGCAACACCACCGCGAATACCCACATTTCTAAAAAAGACCTTACTGTAGTTAATACTGCCGTAGGTCGGAAGCCCAACAGTGCCGATCATACCACCGGGGCGCGTTATCTGTTCGGCGGTTTCAATGGCTTCTCTTGTGCCGACACACTCCAGAGCGGCATCAACGCCAACGTCGTCGGTTTGTCTCAACACTGCGTCAACGGCTTCATCCCCCCGCTCTTCAATGACTTTGGTAGCCCCGAACTCCCGCGCCAGCTTCTGTCGAGCTGGGTTGCGGCTTAGCGCAATGATTTGTTTTGCGCCTTTCATCCTCGCCGCAATAATGGCGCAGAGCCCGACGGCACCATCGCCTACTACGGCGACAACATCATCTTTTTTGACGCCAGCGCTTGTTGCGGCGTGAAAACCCGTACTCATGACGCTGGAGAGGCTTAGGAATGATGCTAGCATATCCTCGGAGTATGTTCCGGCAGGAACTTTTACGAGGTTAAAGTCAGCAAAAGGTGCTCGAACACGTTCACCTTGGCCGCCGTCGGTGTCACCATTGCCAAAGCCTCCACCGTTGGTACATTCAAAAGTATACCCGGCTTTGCAGTTAGCACATGTGCCGTCGCTAAAATCAAATGGTGCGATGACTAGATCGCCTAACTTGAGATTGTGGATATCCGATCCAATCTCTTCAATAACCCCAATAAACTCATGTCCTATGCTACCTACCTTGTGGGAGTTTACTCCTCGGTAGTACCAAAGGTCAGATCCACAGACACACCCCATGACTACCCGAACAATCGCATCACTACCCTGCTGTATCTTTGGATCTGGGCGGTCACCGATCTCAATACTTCCCTTGCCTTTAAAAATAGCTGCCCTCATATGCTCCCCTCGTCTCCAGCCTTATACGGTTAGATTATCGTCAATGCTTTGGTGCATAGCTTCAGTCTAGGAACTCGAAGCACCCTACGTCAATGAAATATATTAGTCCTGGAGATCAAATATGGCCAGTTTTGCTCTGGTTAGTCCAAAGAAGCCGGTCAGTAAACCCTTATCATCGTCGAACCAGACTAGCCCTTCGCTGTCGTCTTTGGAGGCATCGCAGGCGGGATAATAGGTTGTGTAGTTGGCAACTTATACCTGCTTACGCTTCGCGAAGTTCGTGAGGTGCTTTTTTCACTACACGTTTGGAGTCTTCCATAAAAAGTCAAAAAACAGATACAATAATGATACAATTTTTACACTGTACTAGACGTAGTAAATTCCATTACGATTATATTATTGACAGGTGCTGCAAGTAGCGTTGTATACTCAAACATAAGCGCTAGATATGGTGTTAAGCCATTCGAAACGCCATCAGAGACTGGAGTTTAGCTCTCAAAGAGTGATGGGATATTACGGTGTCATTCCGGGATTGTCACAACCGGAGAGCCCAACTGCTTTCTACCTGTCTTCTCGGGCAAGCATCGCAAAATGTAGCGCATGGCTACTTTTCAAGCTTGGCCTCGAGGGTGGTTTTCAAACCAAAAATAATTAAAATCAACAAAGTCCGTTACTGTGTGAGGTGGCGGACACCTAACAGGAGGGTAATTCCATGGGCGACATCCATGTCGTTAAGCGCGATGGCTCGCGAGAGCTATTTGACGCCAACAAGATTAACGAAGCCATACTCAAGGCTGCAGAAGGTCTGCCAGACCCTATCAGTATGGTGGTGCAGGTCGCAACTGCCGTACAGCTGACATTATTTGATGGCATTACGAGTGAGCAACTTGATGAGTCAGTCATTCAGGCAGCGCTGCAGTATGTTAAGGATGACCCTGATTACGATACGATCGCCGCTCGGCTACTCCTTAAAAACTTGTACAAGGATATTCTTGGAGATTACGCAACCGAAGCAGACCTTAAGAAACTACACGAAACGAAGTTTGCCTCCTACATTAAGGCGAATATAGCCGATGGATTGCTCGATGAGCGTATGAGCGAAAAAGTTTTTGACATGAAGCGTTTGTCAGCGGCACTTGATCCGGGCCGCGACCAACTGAGTAAATATCTCGGTGTCGTGACGAATAAGAACCGATACGCACTTCGCAAGAACAGTGGTGAGCCCATTGAGGTTCCCCAATATACGCACATGCGTATTGCCATGGGTCTGAGCTTTAATGAAAAAGATCCGACTGCAAGTGCCCTTGATTTCTACGACCATATGAGCCAGCTGGAGTACGTGCCCGGTGGCTCAACTCGGATTAATGCTGGTGGGGCCTTCCCGCAGCTCTCTAACTGCTTTCTGTTCAATATCGATGATGATATGGAGTCGATCGCTAAGGGCGTGCGGGACACGATGTTTATAGCTAAGGGGACTGGTGGCATCGGCATTGGTATCACCAAGCTTCGCGCAGCGGGTAGCCCGGTAAAAACAACCAACACGGAGTCAACGGGTCCAATCCCCTTCATTAAGATGATTGATTCTGCGTTGTTTGCCGTTTCGCGTAAGGGTAAAAAGGCTGGTGCAGCGGCGATCTATATGGAGAACTGGCACCTTAACTTCCCCCAGTTCTTAGATTTGAGGCAGAACTCTGGAGACCCGTATCTACGTACTCGTATCGCTAACACTGCGGTGTACTTGAGCGACGAGTTTATGAAGCGCGTTGATGCGAATGACGCCTGGTATATGTTTGACCCGGCTGAAACATCTGACCTTACCGAGCTATACGGAAAAGCGTTTAGTAAGCGTTACCGTGAGTACATCAAGCTCGCTGAAGCTGGGAAGATGCGTGACTATACAAAGATTCCTGCGCGAGAGCAGTACACGCAAATCCTAACGGTCTTACAGGCTACTTCTCACCCGTGGCTGACCTGGAAGGACACGATTAATGTTCGTGCGCTTAACAACAATACTGGCACAATCCATCATTCGAATTTGTGCACTGAGATTACCCTTCCCCAGGATAAAGAGAACACTTCAGTCTGTAATCTTGTAAGTATCAACCTGGCGGCGTTTCTTAATAAGGAGAAGGCCTGGGATTGGGTACGTTTGACTGATGCTACGCGCAGTGCAATTCGTCAGCTCGATAATCTCTGTGACATAACAAATACTCCAATTCCTGAGGCAATGAATAGCAACCTACAGAACCGTGCGCTCGGGCTTGGAATTATGGGCTTTACCGATGTAACCGAGAAGCTCGGCTATAGCTATGAAAGCGAAGAAGCATATGACCTCATGGACCAGCTGACTGAGTTTATTTCTTTCCACGCTATCAACGCGAGTGCTGATCTTGCTAAAGAACATGGTAGCTATCCCCAGTTTAAGGGTAGTGGTTGGAGTAGGGGTGAATTGCCAATCGACACACTTGAGCTGCTATCTAAGGATCGTGGTGTTAAGGTTGAGGTGAGTCGCAAAACTCGCCTTGACTGGGAATCACTTCGTCCAAAGGTAAAGAAAGGAATGCGTAATGCGACGTTGATGGCAATTGCGCCAACTGCCAATATCGCACATATCGCCGGCACGACACCCGGACTTGATCCGCAGTTTAGCCAGATCTTTAGTCGCGCGACCCTGAGCGGTAAATTCCTGGAAGTAAACGTTAACCTTGTTAATGACTTAAAGCAACTTGGTATTTGGGACGATGTTAAAGAAGAAGTACTGCGAACCCAAGGAGACTTAACTGAGATCGAGGCAATCCCGCAGCATATTAAGGACGTCTATAAGACAAGCTTCCAGCTAAGCCCCTATGCGTTCATTGAAGTTGCTGCTCGAGCGCAGAAGTGGGTCGACCAAGCGATCAGTCGAAACATGTATCTCGAGACGCGTGACCCTGAAGATTACATAGATATCTACAGCGCCGCATGGCGTAAGGGCTTAAAGACTACGTATTACCTGCACGTTAAGCCTCGTCACACTGCCGAACAGAGCACTATAAAAGTAAATAAGTCAGCAAACCTCGGCACCAAGAAGGTCGGCTTTGGTTTCGCGGCAGCTAAGTAAAGGAGATAGATGATGTCAGTAAGTTCTAACCCGAAAATCCAAGAGCTCATGAATGAGGTCGAAAAGCTTGATCCGACTGATGGTAGCCTTGAGACGAAGTTAAATCTCATCGCGCAAAAGGTCGCTGAGGAACAGCGTAAAGTGAAAGCTGCGCTCAACGGCCAGCCAGTTGACGATAGTGGCATGGTTGATCCGTCAGACGCATTTGCTTGCGAGGGATGCCAGTAATGCCCGGGATTCTTGGCACGGGAATTCAGGACGGTCTGCTCCTGAAGCCGGTGCACTATGAGTGGGCGTATGATCTATACAATCAGGCGGTTGCGAACACCTGGTTCCCGAATGAGATTCAGCTATCGCAGGACTTAAGCGACTGGGATAAGATGAGCGATGAAGAGCGACATGCGCTAACCTTCCTCATGAGCTACTTCAACCCGAATGAGCTTCTTGTGAATAAAGCGCTGGCCTTTGGTGTCTATCCGTACGTTAACGCTGCCGAGTGTCATCTATATCTTGCAAAGCAGATGTGGGAAGAGGCCAATCACTGTATGGCGTTTGAGTATGTGCTTGAGACGTTCCCTATCGATCGCAAGTCAGCATATGCGGCACACGTTGAAACACCAAGCATGGCACGCAAAGAGGCGTTTGAGACCAAGTTCATCAAGCGTATGACCGAGGATACACTTGACATTACAACTACTGAAGGCAAGAAGGACTTCATCCGTAACCTTATTGCCTACAACATCATTCTAGAAGGAATCTGGTTCTATAGCGGTTTCATGGTCGCTTTGAGCTTCCGCCAGCGTAATCTGCTCCGTAATTTTGCAAGTCTCATCAGCTGGGTTGTTCGCGATGAGAGTCTTCATCTTAAGTTTGGCATCAACCTCATACTAACGACTCTTGAAGAAAACGAAGATCTGCAGACTAGTGAATTCGCTGATGAGATTCGTCAAATGATCCTCGACGGCGTTGAGATGGAAGAGGCCTATAATAAAGACCTCCTACCAAACGGTATTCTTGGCCTTAACGCTGACTATATTAATCAGTACGTCAAGTATCTAGCAGACCGTCGTTTAGAGGAGCTCGGCTTTGAGTCACATTACAACGTAAGCAATCCGGCAAAGTGGATGGCCACTGCTAACGATACGTTTGAGCTTGTTAACTTCTTTGAAGCAACAAATACAAGCTACGAAGTGAATGCCCAGGCGAAAAGTACAAAAAAGAGCGAGGAATAGGCTATGAGATCACGCTACGGACATGTTCATACCGTTGATTTACGCAGAGAACTGCTCTTCTCTGGATCTATTTTGATTGCTGAGCTTGGCCTCGTGATGATTGTCTGGTTTACACGATAGGTGCCGATGGAGACTGTGTCTGTGCGAGGCGTGTCGACTCGGAAAAAATAGGTTATTCTTATGGCCTGTAGCCGTGAGGAGGCACGCCCAGAGCTAAAACAATACGTTGGATTTATTTGCTGACCGCTAACGAGCTTTGCATAATGCCAGTTTGTACTCTTGGACTGATGATAAGCATACAATCATGGTGGGCTGATAAGAGTAAAGTGGTGGTCGGAGTCCTTGGGGACAACGTCGAGTACAACACTCACTCCTATCAGTACGGTGACGTCAGTACCTGCCTAAGCGGGCCTGCCACCGACCCGTTCCCGGGATTTTACGTGCATTGAAGGTTGCTCGTTACCTTGTTAGAGCCTTTTAGTACTGGCGGCGATCTCTGGGGATCACCCGGTCATCTGCGCGGTAGCTCCTACGACTTCCTATGTCCTCTTGGCGACGACGCTCTTCTTCCTGTGGGTTGAGGTTCCTGATTGTGTTGCAGAAGAACCACGTGGCGACGAGCGCCGGGATCAGGATGTAAACCCACTGGGGGAGGAGTGGTCCCGCGGTGAAGCCTTTGACGATGGCGGCGATGATGTTGCGCCCCATGTCGAACCCCTGGATGGAGGTCAGACCGAGAGCGACGATGACCGCCTCGCAGAACAGGACGACGCAGAACGCCACGCCGCCGATGCAGGCTGCCTTTACAGCCCCGTACCGGGACTGGCTCAACTTGCTCAGAAGTCGCCACAGTACCGGCAGGGCCGCAAGCGTGATCAGCTCCCACAGGGGGAATGTCGGCTTGCGATATCCGCGTACATAGTGCGTGATGACGCTGGCTGAGACGTTGAGCCCCAGGATCCCGACGATGCCGAGAACGAAGATGGCGACGAAGACGACGCCAATCACGACGCACAGCCTTTGAACGGCGGCAGCTATTGCCTTTCCATCCAACTTTTTCACGGTCCTTCCGTGTAGTAGTTTTGTCACATATGTGATTATTATTATACAATAATAATCACATATTGTATACTTGTATTTTGAGAAATCGCTACTTTAGTAGTATGGCCTACTCTGCACGTAGGGCTGGCATCTTTGGTATAAAAAAACAGAGGTGATAACACCTCTGTTTTATGTTTATTTGGAGCTTCTCTAGCGACGAGCGCGGCGGAAGTTATTGCCGATGCTATCGCGTCGGTCGTTGCGGTCGTTGCGACCACCACCAAATGAAGGACGAGGACGATCTTCTCGAGGTCGTGCTTCGTTGACCGTAAGTGGGCGACCATTTACGTCTTTACCATTGAGACCTTGGATAGCGTTCTTGCTCTCATCCTCGGTGCTCATCTCAACAAAGCCAAAACCCTTTGATCGGTTTGTTTCACGATCGGTAATGACTTGGGCTGAAGCGACGGTACCGTACTCTACAAAGAGATCACGAAGCTCGTCATCTGTCATGCTGTATGGTAAGCCAGCGACAAAAAGTTTAGTTGCCATTATTATTGCTCCTTCTATTCTTCAAGGAAACTAATGACAAAAGATTAGTTGGCTGCTTCCCTAAACGAATATCAATTGTTAATTAATACTAGGACGTTCCTACTTTGATAAGTACCGGCAGCCATATCTAGCATATATATTATATCACAAAATATATCCAAGGAGAAATAGTCTATTTGCAAGAGCATTCCCCTGTACCGTTTAGGCAGGAGCAAGATAAAAAAGGAGGCTCTGGAGGTGGTCTGGTAGCCTCTCGTCTATTTGTTCCAATCTATGACTGCTCGTCATGCCGTTCGCTATTAAGCGGCGCGTGGAGTTGAGATATTAACCATCCACATGATCCCAAACTTATCGACAACCATTCCGAACTCATCACCCCATGATTCTTTCTCAAGAGGCTTTGTAATAGTCCCCCTTTCAGATAGTTTCTCAAAATAATCACGCAACTCATCGCCGGCTTCTCCACTGAGTGAAAGACTAAAGCCTTGTAGTTCTTTACTGTCCATGCCATCACTACCCATTAGGATCGGCTTGCCGTCAACGGCGAGCTGTGCGTGCATGACACCGTCGGCAGGCGCATTCGGCACCTGTTGATCAGCAAATGTAGTTATTGTCAGCTCACCACCAAATACTGATTTATAAAACTCCATTGCTTCGCGTGTCTTCCCCTTAAAACTTAAATAGGGATTTAACATTGATTTCATAACGCTCCTCCTGTTTATGTGCTCATTATACGATTATTGTGTAGCCACTGATATGAATAATCCATCTAAATACAAACTAGTAGTGCGTTATAGATGTTTATGCAGGCCATCGACGTACTCGATTAGACTCTTGTTGCCTGATTTTCTAGCGTAGGCGCGCATATTTTTGATCGTACCAGCATACTGCTTGATCGACTCGGTCGTTAAGTTAGAGCTAAGCTTTTCCTGCTCTTCGACAAAAAGCGCTTCATAGCACTGGCGTATAGAACTTTCGTCGTTGATGTGTTCAAATGCCTTAATCGCATTAAGATAGTGATGATGTTGATACTGGTAGGTGCCTTCGGACTGCCAGCTAAAGTGAACGAGTTCGTCATGCTTCGAGGCATGTTGGGAGAAACGGCGTGCGGCTGCATAGTTGTGGCGGTCGATCTCGTAGATGGCACCATTATGGCCAACGATATTTATGAGTGATTGGTCCTGGCTGGTGGTGGCTACCTTGAGGGCTTGATTATAGTCATTTCGTTTCATAAGTAGATTTATAAGGGACGTGTAAGCAGTTTGAAGGTTTTGGGCAACCACTTCCCGTTCATGAGATAAGATGAAGGCAAAACGGGATGCTTGCAAGAAATCTTCGGCTGCAATCTCATGGGTAGAGAGGTAGGAGTCTGTCGTATCGAGTAAGTTAATGCTGACGATCTCTTCTACCGGAAGAAGTAAACTACCTTCTTGCTCGCTGTAATCGGCTAGTTCGCCAGAAGTCGTTTCGATGTCGATGCCATTGTAGTGAAGTGCAACGTGCTCGGGCAGTATGCGAAGCTGAAGGTCTTGGATTTTGTAATAGCGCGAGTACATGTATAGGTATAGTGTGACGATCTGGTTACAGTCACCTACGAGCTTATCTTGGGCTGGGTTAGCTAATAGGCGCCCAAATGAGCTTGAATCACGATATTCGTAGGCACCTCGCTGGGGCGAGAAATACTCCATGATTGCACGAATGAGCATTGCTTTGTTGGGATCATTAGCAGTGTCCGTAGAAAGGCTATCGGTATACGTACTTAAATCTACGGTTTGTACTTTTTGAGTATAAAAATGACCAAAGTCTTCGACGATAAGGCGTAGATTAGTGTGTAGTCTCTTCCTCTCCGCCTTGCTCAGGTAGCGATACCCTTTGTAGCGGTACTCGGCCCAGAGGCTGATCATCGCAACGTCGCGTTGCATGAGCGTGCTTAGTCGAGATCTTGTGTGTGATCGATCACTTCGTTCTGTAATACTTTTAAAGAAAACTTCTACTGCTTTTTCACGCGCATCAAGATAGGGGGTAAAAAAATAGAAGATCTTATTGATGAGCTCCATACTGCTAGTGTATCAAAATAAAGCACATCGCTACGACTTAAGTCCTACAGAGTATCGGTCTTGAGCTCGTTAAATTTAGCGACAAGTGTTGGGTTGCCTCGTGTAAGCCGCTTAACCGTTAGGTCCTCCGCTTTATTATTGGCGAGTCGCAAGTTATTTTCGGATGCAAGCAAGTTCTCTTTCGTCTTTTGCAGGTGGTCAATCGTCTTGTCGATTTCGTCGATAGCGGTTTTGAACTTGCGGCTTGCAAGATCATAATTTCGGGCAAACCCTTCCTTAAACTTGTTGATGTTGTCTTCGAAATTGGTGATATCAATATTCTGACTTTTTACTAAGGCAAGCTCAGTCTTATACTTCATCGAGTTTAAGGCTGCATTTCGCAGGATCGTGATTATGGGTATGAAAAACTGCGGACGTACGACGTACATTTTGGCAAAGCGATGGGATACATCGAGGATGCCATTATTGTACAGCTCGTTATCGGCTTCGAGGAGTGAAACTAATACAGCGTACTCGCATTTTTTCTCGATGCGATCCTTGTCTAGTTCGCGGAGGAAGTCTTCGTTCTTGTGTTTTGACGCTGTGCCATCGCTTTCGTTTTTCATCTCGAACATTATTGATATAACTTCCGTCCCTGACTCGTCGTTCTCGCGGTAGATATAATCGCCCTTGCTTCCTGATCGCGCATCGTTGTCTTTCTCGAAATATGCATTAGGAAATGCAGTTGCACGGAGCTTATTAAACTCTATCTCGCAATGCTGTTCGAGCGATTCTCCGATCATTTTTGTCGAAAGCTTTGCTTTCATGTCTTTGTAGTAGGCGATCATTTCATCTTTTGACCTGATCTCGCTCTCGTATTTATCCTTGAGAGATGTCTCAATAAGTCGGCTCTCATTTGCTTTTGTTGCAAGTTCTACGCGTAACTCATCTCGCTCTTTTTCGGCTTTGCTGACTGCCTCTGTGACGGCAAGCTTTTTCTCTGCTTCAATGGACTTGAGCTGTATCTCTAGTCCTGAGACCTTAGCATTCGTCTCGGATTGAAACTCAGTAAGCATAAGCTCCTGCTTGGCTTTTAGGGTAACGAGCTCAAGCTCCTTGTTCGCTTTCAGCGCGGCTATCTCAGCTTCTCGTTTTGCCAGTTCGTTGCTAAATGCGTTTTTAGTTTGTTCTTCAACTAATTTGACCGCGTTATTTTTGTCTGCCTTAAATAGCTCTTCTCGGTCGTGGAGCTCTTTAGTAAATTCATGGTCGCGTACTTGTTTGAGAATATCGGCATATCCAGCTTCATCCACCTTGAACATGTTTCCGCATTTTGGGCATCTAATCTCATGCATGGTCGGTCCTCTCACCTTTATTACATTCAATTATACCTGTCATGCGTGTGGTCTATCGAATGGATCTGGAGCATGCGCGCCTTTTATACGAATAACCTCGTAAGAGGTTATTCGTATAACGATGAACGTACCAGATAGGTACTAGCTGCTATTCTATATAATCTGAACGTTTTCGAGCGTTGCCCCAGCGCTCTTTAGCAACGCATAGGTAACTTTATCCATCGTTGCCCCATCAAAAATGGCATGTTTGGCCTCAGAGTGATGAAGCGTCATATTTCGTAAGTTTGCATTCCTAAAGGAGGCTTTCTTTAGTGATGTTGTTCTAAAGGTTACGCCGCTAAGCTTCTGGTTATCGAACGATACTCCACTGAGATCGGATCGACGGAATTCTGCGCCGATAAGATTCGTGTTATTGAACGTCGCGTTCTTAAAAGATGATGCATCAAATTTTGCGCCGGATAAGTTGGCCCTACTGAAGTTTGCACCTTGCAGATCGCTTGCGGCAAACGTGGTGTTTTGAAGGTTGGCGTCGATAAAAGATGCATCTTTAAGCGCTGAGGCTCGAAAGACAGAACCATGCAAGTCTGACTTATTGAAAACTGCCGCTACGAGCGCACTATAGCTAAAATCTTCGTTCGCTAGATTGCTGTCGCTGAGATCTGCTTGTCGCAAGTCTGTTGAACCAAACTTCGAGAACCCGATACTAGCCTTCGCTTGCTTGAGTGTCTCTTTGATCGACTTTCGGATACTTGGCTCCTGTCCTGGCGCTGATGGCGGCGTAGTAGTGACCTGGTCTTCGTGGGGAAGCTGCTCCATAATTTCTGCGACGTTACCGAATGATTCGATTGTAGCTTGATATGCCTCCTCGTCGCTCATATCCTGTTTCAGCAGATCGGTGTACTTTTCACGCAAATTTGCAAGCAGTTCTTTCATGACATCTTCTCGCGATGGGAAGCTCCCATATGGTGCAAATGCTTTATCTAAAAATTGTTGTAGTCGGTCTTCCATACAAATTCCTTTCTTATAGTAGTTTCTCTAGGATCCGTTTGGCGTTGTCCCAGTTTCGCTTGTTACTCTCGTAGAGTTCTTTACCCTGCGGGGTTATGCGGTAATACTTTCGTCGGCCGCCTTGCGTTTCACTCCCCCAGTACGAGCTGATATACGTATCTTTTTCAAGACGCTTGAGGCTTGAGTACATCGTTGCCTCCTTGAGGTCGTAGATGTTGTCTGAGCGCTCATGGATAAGCTTAGTAATCTCATATCCATACTTATCTCCGTCCATGAGGAGCCGGAGGATCATAGTATCAGTGTGCCCGCGTAGTAGGTCTGACGATAAATTGTTGCCTGACATGATAGTAGTGTATGTCATATTACTATGACAGTCAAGGTAATTTTTGAATATGAAATGATTCTACTTAGGATCGTGCATGCTCCGACTCTGGATTTACACTGTTACCTTGGGAGTGAGGCTTTGATTTTTTTCGAGGTCTTTAGCGCCGCTTCACGCTCACCTTTGATAAGCTGGGCGGTTAACGTGATCACTCGTGTCATGTCTTCTCGTAATTTTATTTTTTGCCAAAGCATAGCATCGCTGCTGCCATAGGCAGTGAGAGTTTCCCTAAAAACTACGGGGTCATCAAAATCTGCAAAATCTTTCGAGTGGTCGGCATTACATACATCGCCAAAATCTATAATGCCTATTCGACCATGGTCGTAGAAGATATTGTCGAAGTGAAAATCGCCATGGCATAGTGTGATAGTTGCGCCTAAGCCATGAAGCTCTGCAGGCCACATGTCGTATACGAGCGTACGGAGTTTGTTTTGATCGCTGTCAGACAAAACCGACGAATGCAGTGAACGACCTTTCTCGTACCAATCTTGAATTTGCGTAATTTCCTGCTCCGGGCCCATCTTTCTCGCTTCGGGTAATGATAGCTTGTGAAATTGTTTCAGAAAAGATCCGAGAAGTCTTCCGACGGCCCGTTTTTCGAGGTCATCCATACTCGGAAGTGCGTGTTTGAGCGACACGCCCGGTATGCCCGTATATCCGAGGTACTCATTATTGGGGCCTTCGAATACAACTTCTGAGATTTGTACACCTGAAGTAGCCTGTCGAGCTAGTTTAAGCGCGGCGATCTGGTAACTGTAGCGTCCTTGCACTTTCTCGTTGCGGGGGAATTTGATATAGTACTGGCCGCCATTGACCTTGTATGCTCGACTGTCCCACCCACCCTCGTTAAGCTCAATAGACGAAGTATCGGCTAGGCCAATAATGTGCTTAATCTTGAGCTTCTCAGCCTCAATAGTCTGCTGGCTTGTTTCCTGAGAATGGTCGGTGCTCATATTTGTCTAGGTATCCTCTTGTCCTATGGTTTTAATAATATCGAGGATCTGAGGGAACTGACGATATTGCGGACCAAGTTCTGTGTTGAAGTGCCCTTGACCTTCAAATATCACTAACTCTCCATCAGTCTGCTCCGCTAACTGTTTAGCCTGTTCGACTGGGCAGTATGGGTCAGTGTCTGAATGGATAAAGATAAACTGTCTGCAATGCGTTTTCACCGACTCAAAGTCGATAGGTTCAATAAAGAGTTTATCTAGTGACTCCCATCCTAGATTGTCCGTGAACGCGCTTACGAGTATCGCCCCCTTAATCATGGATTTTTCCGGTAAGTGTTGGAGCAAGTGCAACGCTTCAACTGCCCCTGATGAGTGGCCAATAATGACGGTATCATTATCGAAAATGAAGTCCACATTGGATAGGAGGAAATCGGTGTAGGTCGTGGTGTTGGGCTTGTCTGAGTTAGGTAGTTGCGGAAGCCACACTGAATTCCCTTCGCCGATGAGTCTACCCTTGAGCCACATGAGCCAATTTGATTGTGGTGAGCCATCGGTGCCATGAAGGATAAGAAACTTTGTCATTCGTTAATCATAGCAAATGATTGGCATGGTCTTGCTCATAACTAGCGGATTATCACGTGGTTAACGCGTATGAGGAGTTGGAGACGATGCCATCTCGTGTTTAAATGTCGATAACGTGGTCGTCCTTAAACAACCATGCGCTGCTCATTCGGCGAACGACATGGACGGACATCAATACCACTAACGAGTGAGTAAGCCTGCGTGGCCCTAGGGCATCGTCGAACCCGTGCGACGACAGGCTCTCATCAACTAATAAAGGGATACTATGCAACACCAAGACAAAAGTCTCCAAGACCGCCAAAAGGAGCACGATTGGTACGAGAACCATATGAAGAATTGGCGCTCGTGGGGTTCGTGGTTCAGTTGGGGTAGTCCAGTAGGTTTAGGCCTGTTTTTTATTTCCATTGCAGTAACGCTCTGGCTCTTAAGCCAGGCCTTCGGCTGGAATAACTGGGCGTAATTAGTCCCGGTCGGTCAATAAAGCGCTGCTTGTAAAGTAGCGCTTTATATGGCCGATCTTATCGCACGCGCTTACAGCGTAGTAAATTCTAGTACGGGTAACCTTGACACTATCCACATGTAGAGCTGTATACTCAAATCTGGACACTAGATATAGAGTAATTCTCAAAATTAAAAACAGAATGACGCAATATTTCCATGGGCGTGAGTCTGTGGGTGCGGCATTGATCTCCATTACTAGCTTGTGTGTCTAGAGGGGCTGTTGGCCATGAAAATGGGTGCGATAGAAAGTTTAGCAGAAGTCCATCACTCTATTGCGGTGCCTGATAAGGCCGCATCATTTTTTGCTAAACTATTAGCCTTTTCGGGGCCTGGCTACCTTGTCGCTGTTGGGTACATGGACCCAGGGAATTGGGCAACCGATTTAGCGGGCGGCGGTAAATACGGCTATCTGCTACTCTTTGTAATTGTGCTGGCAAATGTCTTTGCCATGTTTCTTCAGTATTTGGCGGTTAAACTCGGGGTCGTAATGGGCAGAGATTTGGCTCAGGTATGTCACGATACGCTTCCCAGACCAGTTAATATTTTTCTGTGGATTATGGCCGAGCTTATGATCGTTGCGTGTGACCTTGCGGAAGTTATCGGTACGGCTATCGGATTGCAGCTGCTATTTCATATACCACTACCCATCGGTGTTGTCGTAACAGGTGTAGATGTATTAATGCTCTTGTTGCTCCAACGGGTTGGGTTTCGCCGTCTTGAAGCCTTAGTTGTTGTGCTCATTGGCACCGTCGTGCTCTGCTTCGGACTCGAGATAGCATTCTCCGCTCCCGCAATTGTTCCCCTTATGAAAGGCCTGCTCCCGACGGGGCAATTATTCACGAACCGCGACCTACTGTTCATCGCTGTCGGCATTATCGGCGCTACGGTAATGCCCCATAATTTGTACCTTCATTCATCGGTCGTGCAGACTCGTGCCCATGAGCAAACGCCTGAAGGAAAGCGCGAGGCAATTAAGTTTGGGGCGCTTGACTCAACGATCGCACTAACTATTGCCCTGCTTGTCAACGCGGCGATTCTGATTGTCGCAGCGGCAACCTTTCATTATCGGGGCCACAGTGGTGTAGCTGATATTATGACAGCGTACAAGCTACTCGTACCGCTTCTCGGTGTCGGAATTTCAGGGACGGTATTTGCAATTGCACTTCTTGCCTCTGGACAGAACTCGACCATTACCGCGACGCTTGCAGGTCAGATTATTCTCGAAGGGTTCTTGCAAATACGCATACGCCCATGGCTTCGCCGTTTAATTACGCGAGGTCTCGCTATCGTGCCCGCAGTGGTCATAGTGTTGGTACGCGGGACTTCGGGCCTAGCGCAGCTACTTGTCTTCAGCCAAGTGATTTTGAGTCTTCAACTGCCGTTTGCTGTCGTGCCGCTTGTGTATCAAACGAGTAGTAAAAAGCGAATGGCTAACTTTGCGAACGCTCCATGGCTCACCTATAGCATGTATACGGTTGCGGGCATACTGACTGGATTGAATAGCTGGTTAGTCGTGAAGGCATTTGCCTAGCTCTGTAGCAGTGCTCCTTTCAAAAACCCTGACATTCTATCCAGAGAGTTTGATATGTATCTCGTGAGGTGTGTCAAAATCCATGATGCAGTACTATAGATCTGTGACTAAACTTACTATTGCGAACGGTACGGTACACGTGGTTCCGCTCGACCTAAAGAAGGCTCTCATCGCCGCCCCGAAGGCGCTTGCTGCTTGGCAAAGCCTCACGCCACTCGCACGTAACGAGTGGATCTGCTGGGATATCACCGTCAAGCAACAGCAAACGAGAAATGAACACATCACTCGTACTATTTCTGAATTGCAAGGAGGAAAGCGTCGTCCATGTTGTTGGTCTGGTTGTATCCACCGGAAAGATAAGCTGCTCAGCCCTTCAGTGCGGTGGCTGCTTAACCGACGCAAAAGGATATAATTTAAGCGGCGGTTGTTTCGATTTCTTGCCCGCGAAACTCAGGTATATTGAGCAGGTCACTCAGTGTGTTGGTCTCTATGAAGATCTCTTCTGATTCTCTTAGGTATCGATTTCCTGATAGCACCAACCTCTTTACTTCCTCAAATGTAAGTAAATCAGTAGTTATTTTCTCGCCAGCGTCAAGATGGGGTGCGTTGGCCTTTGTGCCGCCCCAGGCTATAAAAAGATAGATAAACCATTCGATTTTAGTTTGTGGCTGCCATACTCTCACGAGGCGCCATTGGTTAAAGGTATAGCCTGTTTCCTCATGTATTTCACGTTTTGCGGCGGTAAGGATGTCTGTATCGGTATCGTTGACACGTCCGCCGGGAAAGCTGAGACGCATGCCCCTATAGGGTTGTTCGTCCTTAATGACGACTATTCTATCATCAGTAATCCCGATAGTTGATACGGTATCGGGGCGCTTGAGCATTTCGAATGTTGTCTCGGATCCATCAAACAGTTTTTGCTGCCAGTGGTAGGTGTCGTAGATCACGCCATGAAATGCTTGCTTTGCTTGTTTTGGTATAAGTACGGCGTCGCTAGGCACGGTTTTTCTCATGTCGTTATCATAACAGACGTTGCACTTGAGCGGGGCTCCATACGACCACCGCAGGGGTGTATGGAGAATTGAGAGGACGAGTTGTTTGGGCTAAGCTGCCGATTGGTCGATTCCAGGGCGCTCGTCATACCTGGCTTATTTTTGGACGAGCAATTGACGAGTATTGACCGTATAGCGATGGCGAAACCATAATACTTTCCATAAGAATGGGATACTGGGTTTTTCGTGCCAACCCTCAGGCGTTCCTGCTCGCTCTGATGTATTGGCGCTCAGTCAGCGTCGTATTACCCCGCTTACTGCAAGGTACGTCGGCATATCAAAATAGAAAATAGTGTCTGCCCGCTCGCGCCATTTTAGTTTATCTGCGTAGTAGTTGAACCGACGGTCATGATAATAATAGTCGAGATGTATAAGTGGTAAAGTGGCATGTAGTGTGGCGAGCTGCTTTGCGAATGTTGATTTACCAGTGCCTGGTGAACCAATGATGGCAACACGTTTCATACACTTATAATTTCAATGTCTGCCCGCCAATGTGTGCGGCGAAGTAGCTATCGTGAGTGATGTATACAATCGCACCACCGTAGGCGGCGAGGGCATTCTCCAGCTCCTCAATACTGGGTAGGTCAAGATGGTTTGTCGGCTCATCTAAGATGAGCAAGTTTGGTGATCCGACAAGCAAACGGATTAACTGCAAGCGCGCTTTCTGCCCTCCGCTGAGATTTCGTACAAGCACGTCTCGGTCGGCAGCTGGGTTAAATAGGTAGTTGGCCATATCACGCTTGATTTGCTCTTCATTTATGGGAAGTGATTTAGCGTCATAGATTGCTTCTATTGTATTGTGGAGTGTCATGTCGAGAAGGTTCGGGTCAATTTCCTGGTCATACATACTAATGGCTAGGCTGCGGCTGCAATCGATAAGCCCTCCGCTAATGAGCGTATCTGGTGTAGTCCCCTGCCATGTTTGAATAATTGCCTTAACGAGCGTGGTCTTTCCGACGCCGTTACGTCCGACAATGTGTAACCGCTCTCCTCCGCTCAGCTGAAATGAAACATCCCTGAGTAGTGGTATGCCGTTATAGCCAAGGCTGAGTTTATCGACGCGCAGCAACATGCTCGCGGTTTTTGTATCGCTTGTTTGGTGAAGGTGGATATTCTTTGCTCTAAACTTCTCGTAGTTCTCGGTTGTTTTTGGTTTGAGCATCGTGGCAGATTGTCGATCAATCCAAAAGCTTGGTTTTTCATGATTCTCGAGGATGGCACGTAGCTCACGCTCATATCGCTCGTATAGTGTGACCCATCGTGGGCCGCCAGTGGCGGCACGTGCTTTGGCGAATACAATTTGTTCCTTGAGATTGGCAATACGCTTCTCATTGGTGCTAAATTCGTTAACGGCATTTGTCGTAGTTACTGCGTTTTGTGCAAGGTATTTATCATAGTTACCTGGGTAGCTGTATATTTTTCGATCTTTAAGCTCCAGAATTCGATCGACATTTTTTAATACATCTCGGTCGTGTGAAATGACCAATATGGAGCTTTTTACTGTCTTGAGCCATTCGATGAAAGCATCTTTGGCTAGGTAATCCATATGATTAGTCGGCTCATCCAGCAAGATGATTTGTGGTGCAGCTAATTGGATTGCGATAAGCTCCACAAGCCGTTTCTGGCCGCCACTTAATGAGGTAAATGATTGGGTAAGTAAACTCTTAGGCAACTGGTACGCATCAAACAATTTTTCCAAGGAGTTCTCTATTTCGTAATAACCGCGTTCAGAGAATTTTTCCAGCGCATCAGTGTATGTATGAATTTTTTTTAGATCGTCGCCCATATGATCGGGGTACGTTCGTATAATTGTCTCCAGCTTAGCGAAGTCGGGTAGTCTGCGCGACACGAACTCGATAGTTGTGCCATTCAAATCATGATGTTCCTGGCTCGTCGCCATGAGCGATTCATGTTGAGAGTACGTCACTTCTCCATTGAAATCGATGTCTTTGCCGCTGATGATATTAAAGAGTGTGGTCTTGCCCGTTCCATTACGTCCCAAGAAACCAACCTTTTCATTGTCCGACACCCAAAGGCTGATGTCAGTTAGCAAAGATTTTGAACCGATTGTTTTTTCAGAAACAGTTACTTGGAGCATGCCTAGAAGAATACCATGGATATCTTATGAGTGTTGGAAGAATTGACCCAACCATGAACCAGGGTAGTTTATACGAATAGCTGTAGGCATGGAAAAGATGATAAGAATGGTTGCTAGTTTTGCTTTTGCCTCGTCGCTGATTCACTGGGTAGTACGGCTATTAGTCCCCAAATCTTGCATGCTTAGTGCTAGTCATGAGCTTAAGATTTGATATGTACCCGTTTAGGTTGGTCTGAGGATGTCCGCTCAAATAGTATAAATGCCGCTCAACAAATGTAGTGAAGTTATCCATCAAACGAGAAGGATCGGTGTTGTATGCGGGATCATCTACGAGTGCTTGGAGTAATTCTCGCGCTTCTTCACACGCACTTGATGCGTAAAAGCGCTTCTGTGCATGAGTAAGGAGGTGGCCACTTTTGCTATCGCTCTGTGTTATTGCTGTTTGTTCATGATCTTCCATTGGCTTGTTGCTCCTAGTGTTATCCAATTGAGGAATAGTTCGATCTGCTCTGCGTATCGGAACAAGAACTCGGAACAATCGAGCTTTTGTTCCGCTGCATATGCTGAGTATTTAACGACGCTGGAAACTACCGTATGAGTTGCCCTGAGTTCGGGGGCGCTCTTCTCGTGGTCGAGCTACGCTGACGGCAATGGTACGATCCTCGAAATTTTTACCGTCAAGTGCGCTTATCGCCTTTTGTGCATCATCTTGACTTTCCATTTCAACAAAGCCAAAGCCTTTAGACTGTCCAGTCCCGCGGTCGGTGAGTACCTGCGCACTTATTACTTTTCCGTATTCTGAGAATAATGCCTGAAGACTGTCGTCGGTTGTATTGAATGACAATTTGCCAACGAATAGTTTGGTTGCCATAAGTAAGGCCTTTCTTTGAGCTGATATTACGCGAGATAGGTTCTGCGCTATAGCCGAGAATAGAATGAGCTTTTACGTTGGCCACACTATACGCTTGGTTAAGGTGTAGATTAACTTGCTATACATACTATATCACGAACTGGCTGATAGGTCACATGCATAAGGGGTAAGGCGTCGATGGTTCTAGCTACGGCAAACACGCATCTCGACTATATGCTTATCGGGACTTTTGTCGCTGGATCTAATGATGAATTCGTTGTCGGCTGTCATGGGATGAACTGCAGGAGTGAGTCAACGGATTCAGCAAGCGTGAACTCACGAACGGCAGATCTGCGTTCCTTAGTGGTCGATAAGCCGAGCGCTATTGCTTCACCTATTGCGGTTATTAATGCTTGGGGATTGCGCTCCTCCACCAAAGTAAGGAGTCCACAGTTAGTCTCCGGCAATCCGCCAAGGCTGCTCGCTATAACACGACAACCACTGTGTTGGGCTTCGACGGATAACATTCCGAACGGCTCAGCGAATACTGAAGGCATCAACAGAATATCGGTTTTTGCGAGTAGTACTGCCATGGACGTAACACTTCTGCGTGGCGCTAGAAGTTGCGCATACTTGTAGTCACGTAGCATTCGAGCTATTACCTTTCCCTCCTCTACATACTGTCAGGCCATAACAATACTCATCTCGACGTCTAGTGCGTTCATCCGGTATTGGTGCATCATCTCAAGTATCGTATAAATACCTTTTTCAGGGTGGAGTCTGCCTGCATACAAAACCCGGACCTTTTTACCTGGCTCAGATCGGTGCATGTTCCCGTAAATCGGGTCGGCAAACGGCATCACTACGTTGACACTATTATTGGGTATCTTTAGATACAATGCCCACTGTTATGCGCTGTAGATGCTGGTGGTAATAATTATTTTGTCTTCACTATCCTTTTTTCTTTCACGTTGTTCGACTTTTGATGGAACAGCACAATGCAAGATGAGTGCGGCTCAGTGCCTTGTTGGCACGTCGTAAGCTTGATTAACAAAGATGACCATACCATTCAGTGTACTGATTTCAGCCTTGTTGGTTAGGCCCAAGAATGGGACATCAGGAAAGTCTTGTTCACTTTGGCTTATTGGTGTGCCAATCATGACAACCTGCGCATCGATACCTCTGCGTGCAAGCTCGCGAACATGACCGGCGGTAAATGTTTCGGTGCCACCAGTTCCGGCAAGCATTGCCTCGTTGGAAGGCCATATGAATGAAATCATAGTGCTTGAGGACTAATGTTTTTCTTTGATTTGCTTAGGCTTCTTGACTGCTCTCCGTCCTTTATCCTTCGACATCACTTATGTTCCGTTACGATGTACTGAGAATAATGGACTTTTGATGCTCGCTTGCGCATTTTAGGCTTGAACAGGGACATGATGCGGTCCTTTCTGGACTTAGTTGCGGTCAACCAACATCAATCTTTTCACCTGCTCCCGGCTGGAAATTTAGTGTTAAAGTGGTTTTCTATATGTAGTATGCACTTATCTCATCTAATTACCTAATCTCATATCATATATGTAAATTTACATTATGTTTTCAATATTAAAAGCACTGATATCGCTGAATATATCGCACCACGTGCGGGTATGCCGGACCGTATAGCAGCGATTACACTACCGTGAATGCATACGATATTTGTACAGGTTTTCATTAATATCTCGGTGGTTATTTACTGTCACTCAAGAGAGCTTATCCCCGTCAGTCGATCAGTTGTCGCTCCTCCGTAGTAGGAGGTTCAACTAGCCGCTCCCCGATCTTTCAGCTTTCGCCACCCGCCCTTATCATTATTGGCAGCTACTGACTGTATTAGTTCGATGAAGGCTAATGTATCAATCATTTGACCTTGATATATCTGTATCGATCGGGCTGCGGCATTACCCTCACCTTGGTTTATGAGTTGTTTAGGGTCTGGCGCAATCGGGTCATAAATAAAAACGTTAACGTGATCTTTGGCGGCAAGTAAGGCGACGACATTACCCTTGTAAACAAAGTATGGACGGTTAGTAAACTTGATTTGCTCTTCGATATTGGGCTGCGCAGTATGTATCAAGTCGCGAATCATATTGCAGATAGCCTGTTGCCAATCTGGTAGTCCTGAGATGTAGTCATCAACTCGAGCGGATGAATTCATAACCTTATTGTAACAAAGTACGGCTACAAGGATGCGATGGGGCTTAACCGTAAACTTGTGTGGGGTAAGGACCGTTGTCTTGGCCGAATAATCGAGCTCGTGTCTAGCCACTCAGAATCACACGCATTAACTAAGCCGCGGCTAATTTTGGCCGAGATTTGTAAGGAGCTAGCCAGAGCTTTATCGACGGTCAGTACTTCTGTAATCTAACATAAGCTGATCTTCAGCAACGAAGCGTAAAGACAAAATACATCTTCTATGATATACTTAATGTCAAGCAAGTGGTTACTATAGCCTCTCCGTTGCTATGATTCGTCTTCCAAGACTTAGCGCACATCGGTCAGAACATAATAAACGAGTGTGATATCAGTTTAAGAGAAGGAATATAAATTATGGCAATGAAACTTTACGTTGGTGGTCTCGCATATAGTGTTACCGAAAGCGAACTCGAGGCGATGTTCGCAGAACATGGTACTGTCGCGAGCGCTACGGTCATTAAGGATCGTGATAGCGGTCAATCAAAAGGCTTCGGTTTTGTAGAAATGTCGAACGACAGCGAAGCCAAGACAGCCATGGCTGCTTTGAATGGTAAAGAAGTCAGCGGTCGCTCAATAATGGTTAATGAAGCTCGCCCTCAGACCGACCGCAATTCTGGCGGTGGTAACTCTCGTCGTTCCTACTAGTCGAGTGCCTTTTTCATTTTCTACCTGTGTACAGTCCGCTTGCGGTGCTATAAACGGTATTTTTTCTTATGCAGAAAGATAACAAACGTATCGAAATCGTGATCTCGACGGAGCGCAGCCTAAGCTCTATGGGACAGCGTTCTGCTGCAGCTGCCCAAGTTGCCCTGGCTCGACACTATACCCAAGTTAAGGTTACAGTCGTGAATGATTATTTAGATTTACGCGCTTTAGCGTCTCGTCATCCGGACGTAGTCTTTCTGGGCATGAAATTCTTGCCGTGTAATCCAGTACTTGGCTTCCATGATCCCGATAAGATCTGGCTAAACGATTATCTAGAGAATGAGGGCATCACGTGTACGGGTTCCGACTACCGGGCGCACGAACTAGAGCTTAACAAAGAGCTAGCTAAGTGGCGTGTGCTGCAAGCTGGGCTTAAGACAGCACGGTTTCATATTACGAAAGTAAATGAGCTACTTGTTCAGGATGATGTGAAGCTTACGTATCCACTGTTCGTAAAGCCATCAAACAGAGGCGGCGGTTTAGGGGTCGATAGTAACTCATTGGTACATACATTTACTCAGCTGAAATCTAAAGTTCGCTCAATAGCGGATGGGTTGGGTTCTGATGCTCTTATCGAAGAGTATCTGCCTGGACGCGAATTCAGCGTAGGTATCCTGAAAGACATTGAAACTGGTAGCTATAGCGTGATGCCGCTCGAGCTGGTCGCGCCTGTTAATGATGATGGGGAAAGTTTTCTGAGCGCGCAGATAAAGTCCGCCGATACCGAACAGCACTTCGCTATAACTGACACAGTCTTGCGGGCGCGGATCAATACATTAGCGATGGATGTCTTTCACGTTTTGGGCGCGCGTGATTATGGGCGAATCGATATTCGCTTAGACGCTGCGGGTGTGCCCCATTTCTTGGAAGCTAATCTGCTGCCAAGTATGCTAGAAGGCTATGGAAACTTCCCAAAGACATGTTTGCTTAACTCAGGCATCGAGTATGAGCCGATGCTTGTACGGGTAGTTGAGCTAGCTTTGTCGCGCAACGCGACAACACCGGACGATACGCAGCAGGTATTGTCCAACCCGATGCTGATTAGTTCGTTTGGGGCAGAATCTCCTGCGCGGCTAGCAACTCTGGGTCGGGCTTAGCTAGCTTGTAGTGAATTAAGGTTGTCCAAAAATCCAACCAAGATTGTAATACTACCAGGGCCTAAACGTAGCCGGGGAAGAAATCAATTTTAATATTGTGTCGGTGAACCCCCATGTCCTCTAGTATTTCCTGAACTGCCTCGACCATATGATGAGTTCCGGAGATATAAAATATGCATTCAGAGGCATCGGGGATGGTGCGTGTAAGCAAGTCTTTATTTATGGTTCCAGAGATAGTGTATGGGGCTGTAATATGGGACTCGTCGGTCGCAACGTAGGCCGTCCGCACACCAAGCGACTGTCGTGCCTGCTCAAAAACATCAGTGTATGCAAAGTCTGATTCGGTACGGGCTGAATATAAGATGCGTACATTGCGCTTTTCTTGCGTATCTATCAGGTACTTCACCATGCTACGAAAAGGCGTCACGCCAATGCCACCCCCAATGAAAACTAATTTCTTTGTTTTGTCTTTTGGCATTACAAAGTCGCCAGCTAATTGTGCTGCCACGATTTGCGAATTCTGATCCATCTCGAGCATTGCGTGCTTAAAGCTGCTACCATTTTTGTAAAATTTGATACCGAGCAGAAGCTGGTCTTCAGTCGGGGATGATGCGAGTGTAAACCAACGTCGACTACCGCGACTGTCAGCTTTTGTGTGTGGCAACGTAAACTCCATATACTGCCCTGGCTCGAATACCAGTTTTCTGTCGAGGATAAATGAGAACTCATGCGTTGATCGAGCGATCTCTTTTCGTTCCCCTAACTTTGCGAACAGTTTTACCTTCGGGCTGACTATGTACGCGAATATATTCCCAATGACAAGTGCAATCTCTGGAGTCGTATACATACTCCCAAGGTGTACTTGTGGTGACACCAAGACACCCACCAGTGCGGCGTACCATATCTGTTTTGTTTTCGTTGTCGGTGACGTGTATGGCTCAGTTAGCATAACAAAGCCAAGGAAAAACACAGAAGAAGTTAAGACCATGTTATGTATGCTTGTTACTGCACTGCCGCTACTTGCTATCACCATGACTGCCGTTGTTATAGTCGTGGCAATCAGAAAAGTTGAAACCATGTAGCCACGGCGAACTTTGCGTGCTGTTATCACGCCACCAATAAGGACAAAAGGCAGCAGTACCGCTGTGCCCACCCACCAACTTGCGCTTTGATGTGGTCCCCAGGCGGTCAGTACGACCGCAACTGCCGCAGGATTAAATATGTGCTTGTTGCCAATCGTTATTAAGTACTTTGATGCGATGGCAAGACCGGCTGCAGCGACCATGAACATTAGGCTATAAAGCTGCAGGTCGGGTGGGATAATCAAAGCGAGAATAAGACCAGTAAGAAGTGAAGACTCTGGGTTTACTGGCGCATTGAATATGTACGCAAAAACTTTATTTATTATCCAGCATGCGGTAATGGATATGGCGGCTTCCACGGCAATTGCAATAGCACTGTAGTGCATGTCACCAACGGCGCTAAGCCCGATTGCGGCCATCACTAAGCCAACAAGATAGTAGAGTAGCAGCCGGTACATTGAGGTGCCATCAATAAACCGGTCTATCGGGTCGAGCATTTTACGCCACATATCGTGATAATCCTGAAGTGAAAGTTGCTGTTTGAGTGTCATCTATCATGTATGCTTCAAATCCATTTAAATTTTCGATAAAACCTATGCCATCCAATCCCATAGCGAAAGCCGCTGTTGCGAAGCGGTCAGCATCGTACACATTCGGCCCGATTATCGTAATACTCTGTATCGCCGTTGGCGCGGTAAAGTCGTGCACGGGGTCATATATATGATCACCACGGATGTAAGTACCTGATGTCGCAACTCCACAACCGCTAAGCGCGAGATGTTTAACGATTGTTTGTGTATCAAATGGGTTACGAATACCAAGTGACCACGGTTTACCATCTTCGTTCAACCCGTCGATTTGCACATCACCGCCAGCTTCGATGTAGAAGTTAGCATGCCTTTTGAGCCTGAGCTGATTCGCTGCATTTTGTATAGCCCAGCCCTTGACGAGACCTGATGGATCAAGATTACTTCCATGATAGGCATCAAAGTAGCCCATTGTCTCTGACTTTGTCTGTGCGCAAAGGTCTAAAATCCATCGAAACTCTGCTGATAGCCTCTCAATCGGCGTGCCGCCGTTGGCCTTAGAAACTTCACTTGTCGTTTTATATGGGCTATAGCATTCGTCGATTTTACGAAAATATTTGAAAATGCTAGGTAACGTATCGGGCGCTGCTTCATCAACCACATCGATCGTAATTGGCATGCCCATGATAACCTCAGTCTGTTTCATATCTGCCAAGGTTCTATGACGCCTGTTGAAGCGCTGATTGAAGTGATTGTTGAAATGCTTGGGAGGTAAACGTGGCCCCAGAGACAATTTGGACATTTGCACTCTGCGATTGGATTGCTTCTTGCTGGAGATACGGCATCGCCTGTTGATTAATTATGACCGATGTCTCGTGCGTATTTGGAGACTGCAGGAAATCAACGCTCGTAATCTTGCCTCCTGAAATAGTCGCTTTTACTTGCACATTGCCATAGTAGGCATTTGCTGCACTACCGGTGTATGTCCCATTATTATAGCTAGCGCTTGTTTCTACGCCACTCCCCGACGGTGGTGTCCCACTCCCTGATGAGCTAGAAGCGCTCGGGTTGTTGTTTGATCCACTTCCAGTTAAGCTAGCTGGCTTGCCTATAACAGGGCTGTGATGCCGTACGCCGAGGCTGTATATGCCGAACACTGCAAGTACGCCCAGACCAAGAATAAACTTCTTCATAGTTACATTGATTCCTTTATCAACTTCTAGCATCCCATGTGATGCTGTGAAATGCCTGATGTACTACTCGCGATTCACGAATACCTCCAGCTATTTTTCAGCGGTATCGTGAGCGTAACCGAGGTGCCCTTATTTTCACTGCTATTGATATCTATGCTACCCTTGCAGGCTCGTACTATGTCTCGGGCGAGTGGAAGACCAAGCCCATACCCGCTTGCCTTCTGTGAATCTATCGCGTGAGATGACCTATAAAAGTACTCAAAAATATGTGGTAAGTCTGATCTCGGTATGCCAATGCCGCTATCGGAGATTTTGATAGTAACGCTACTGCGTACCTTATGTCCAACAATCTGAACGGTCCCTTTGTCGTTGCTGTACTTATACGCATTATCGAGGACTATAATTAGTAACTGCTCAATCGCTGTTGCATCAGCATGAAATGTTATCGAAGGCAGCGCTTGTTTTGTCAGTAGCTGTTTATCCTTGTACTTTAGATTTAACTGGCGTACGACTGATTTTACGAGTTGCTTTAATTCGACGTCGGTTGTTCGTAAGCCTACGCCTGAACGATAGCGTCCCATGTCTAATAGGTGCTTTGTCAGTGTTTCTAGGCGCCCAATATCCTCGAGGTTCCTCTCTAGCGTATTTCGTAATTCTTGTTTGTCGGATTTTTGATGCATAAGAACCGACTCAGTATCAGCCTTCATCGCGGTAAGGGGCGTCTTTAGCTCATGGCTCGCTTCAGCTGTAAAGCGTATTTGATTACGATGGGCCGCTTCTATGGGCTGGATAGCCCTACGGGCCAGGAAGTATCCAGCCAGTACCGAAACGGTTAGCACGACACAGTTCAGATAGATGAGGTCCTTGATGATGTTCGCTTCACGAACCCGAAGTTCAAATGCCGAAATATTGTCGATGTCATCCGCATCATGGTCAGCTTCCTGAAGGACTTCGTACTGATGGTGCAGGCCTTCGCTGAGTTCATGCGCGGCGTAATGGTAGAGGACGCCGCTAAAGGTTAAACTAAGTGCCATGGCCAGCAGAACGTACACGAGTGTTAGTTTTACTATTGCCGATCTAAACAACGTGGTCCCCTAATCGGTATCCAAAACCGCGTATAGTGTGAATAAGCTGCGGCTTATCTGAATATGCTTTATCAATCTTGCGCCGTAGGTATCCGACATATACCTCCACGGTGTTGGGTAGTATATTGGCATTACCATCCCAAACGTGACTTATAATTGACTCTTTAGTAACGGTTTGTCCGAGGTTGTATGCCAGATACCTAAGAAGTTTAAACTCTCGGGCAGATAATTCGATCGATGCGCCACCTCGGCTCACCTCAAATGTCTCCATTTGGATTTCAAGATCTGCCACCTTTACCGTAGCACCGATAGCTTTTCGGGGACGTCTTAGAAGCGCCTGTACCCGGGCGATTAATTCCTGCATTGAGAATGGTTTTGCGAGATAGTCGTCGGCGCCTGCCCGAAGACCCTCTACGCGGTCATCGACATCGCCAAGCGCGGTTAAAACCAGGATAGGCGTATCAATGCGCTCGGCACGTAATCTTTTGCAAATTGTTAGTCCATCCATTGAACCGGGCAACATCCGATCAAGAATGATCACATCATAGTCTGAGCCGCGGCTATGACTGAAACCACTATCGCCATCACGGACTATGTCTACAGCATAACTTTGACCTTCCAGCGACCGTTTAATGGCTTGTGCAATTCTCGCCTCGTCTTCAACAACTAATACGTGCATATCCTCATATTACATGGATTTGGGGTGCGAGGGCTATAAGAACGGGCTACTGGTGTGGCGCCACCAAGCAATAGTACCTCGCAACGAGGTACTATTGCAGTTTGAGCGCTTGTGCGAGTTGTTCTGCTTGCGCAATCGTGGCTGAGCCATTTGTCGGACTTGTACCAGTGTAGTTGGTAAATATGTACCAATTGTTACCTTTAAGGATATCTAACTGACCCATGCTTGGGTCCCAATAAGCCTTATCGCCATAGCTCGGGTACGCTCTGTGCTCCGCTTGGCATGCCAGTCGCTGTGAAGACTGCCTTGTTGCTGGCGGCACCTGTACTATCTTTAGCACTTCGAACGGCTACACTGGCCATATGTGGAGGGTCAACATTTGGGCCTGTGCTATATATACAATTGCTGAAGGTTATATCACTAGTACTTTCCGTATCTGCCGGAGAATTTTCTTTAACCGCACTACTGCCGAGAATCTGGCTGGCTGCACTACTCGTAAAGATACTGCAAGCTTCAACTGCCGCGTAGCTAGTGCGGCTTTTATTATTGCTTGTAGAAATGACTCCATTGTTTGTTTTGCTTTTATGGTCAAGCGCTGGCACTGATGCGCCAACTAAGAGAACGATTACAATAATCGCTGCAACTGTCTTTTTCACGGTTTTAATACGCATCATTACTTGTCGTTATTAATATACGTTCAACGGCATCTGGGCGCCAGAGTTCTGAGTTGTGATAACGTTTACACCCGGGTATCTTATGAGATCCTGGCCACGGACCCAATATGACATCGTCAATGTATAACTGGTTGGAAACTGAGGACGTTTCACTCCAGATAACGGTGTAGCGAGAGTGCTACACTCGTCGGCAAAACTGACAGCCGGACTTACAAAGCCAGTAGTTAAGACTAAGAAATGAGCGCAAATTAATTTATACTGTAGGTATGACTGCTCGGCGTGCGTATTGTATCGTTGGACTTTATTCATTCGTCTTAGCGTTGCTATTCGGGGGCGTTATAGCAATCGCGCCTGCTACCGGACCAATAGTTACTGTCGCAATGATTTGTTGCTTTGTATCCTTGCCCTCCTACTATTCTCTGTGTCTCTAAGTGCAAGTCCGAAACGTGAGTTTGAGGGTGCGGCAATACTCATCATACTTGATATCATCTTTCATTAGGTATCCCTGGCTTCATACCCTGTGATGACAAGCGACATAGCTAGAGACACACCTGAAAACTTTAATTGACCAAAAACTTCTACCCCCCAAAAAAAGCCAAACCGCTTATGCCAACCCGGTGGATGAGCTTCACAGGCTTGGAGCGGGTGATCAGGCTACAGCTAAGATCTAAGGATTGGCCAAAAAGCCCCACCACGGCAAGCGCTTGATTAGGTAATTATCTAATGACCACCTGGCTGTTGCCGCCAGCCTATCTAAGCCATAAAGCGATAGAAATACTATAGCGTAGATTATTCCCGTGCCTATATCGGTAGAGCTAGCGCTGTAAGGGCCACCAAATCCCTCGGGTATTGCCCATATGAAAAGGCTGAAAATTGCCGCTGCTAAATATGTTGCTCTGCGAGCCAGACCGAAGACTAATGCCAGTGCAATCGAAGTTTCTGCTATTGTTACCAATAGCGCAAACATATGTGGATTGTGGCCGAGCAGCTGAACCCAGAAGTTGAACCAGCCATGGAGCCAGCCCGGTTGACCATCAGCAGCTCCCTTGATTTGGTCAAGAAAACCATTGCGGAAAGCCGCCTGCCACTTAAGGACTGCATTGATAGCCCACATAATTCCAAACGTGATCCTTAACACTGCTGTGTGCTTTGCTAATCGTGTTGGCGAATTTTTAGCGGACATATCTAAATGTAAGCATATCTCCTATAAGTATAAAAGCAATAGTGCTTATGCTCAGCTCTGCAGATACACTTCTTAACTCGGAGCTCGACCTTACGCAACACTAGCAAGTGTAAGTTAAGAGAACGTTTCCTGATTTGAATGCTCTAGAATCTTTTAGCGTGAACTGGCGCAGCTTGTCCGTGCCGTCTAAAAGGGGCGTCCCCTTGCCTATAATGAGAGGGTTGATCATAATCCTAATCTCGTCGAGTAGCCCTTCTTCAATGAATGTGAGACATAAGTTTGAGCTGCCGAGCACAGCGATATCCTTGCCGGGCATGTCTTTAAGTTCACGCATTTTCTCGACGGCACTCGTACTTGATTCCACGTTGTGCCAATCCGGATGAATCGGGTTTCTCGAAAACACAACCTTACGAAGGTTGTTCATTCTGGTGGCAGTCCCAGGCTCCATTTTGATCGCTGCTTCAGATGACCAAAATTCAGCCATCAACTCATACGTTCTTCGCCCAAATATAAGCGTATCTACCTCGTCGAGTTGATTATCGGCAAATTTTGCAAACTCCTCACCGGCGGCATTATGCCAGCTTATATCATGACCTTGGCCCTCAAAGTAGCCGTCAAGGGTGGTCATCATGAACAGGAAGGCTTTTCTCATATACCCATAATAACAAAAGACTCCGTAAGAAGTCTTTTGTTAGCTTATTCTTGGCTTCCCCTGGTGGATGAGCCTCGCAACTATTCTGCAGCTTTACCGCCGGACGCTCGACGGCCCTCCAAGAAATCAGCGGACTACTCTAGATTATAAGCAGCAATGTCTGAGAGTTTTAGATCGTAATACTCCGCAAGCACGGCTGAATAATACAAGACATCTCCCAGTCGTTTTTCATCTCCTCCTAATTACCCTCATCAGAAGATCCGGATCTGCCTGATCCACTCGAGCTACTGCCCGAATTTGAACCACTTCCGGAGCTCGAGTTACTTAGACTGCCTTCCGACGATGAGCCACTTGTAGATTTTCCCGAGCTGCCAGACGTATGAGTGCTACTACCCGAACTAGAGGAACTGCCTGACGTCGTAGCGCTTTCGTTCACGTTGGTCGAATCCCTTCCAGGACTGCCGGAAGAGCTACCAGAGCTATTGGGTTGCTTTCCCTGAGCGTTTGCGGCATCGACTTTTACAATTGTACCGTTGGTGGCGTCAACAAGTACCTTTGACCCCGTAGAGAAACGGATGCTATACACGATAGTCCCGTCTTCTGTTTCTAGCTCTATCCGCATGATTGTTCCACTTGTGATTTGTGCTTGTGCCAGTTGTTTTGCTTTGGCGAAATCGATTGTCGGTGTAAAGCTTGCTGGTATTTTGGCGCCTTCCGTATCATCACCGACATTTGCAGTCTGTACTTTTGTGCCGGTTTTAGCGTCAAGGTCGAGTGCTGAGCCGTTCTCAAGCTGCACATGGAAGACTTGTCCGTTTGCAGTCTGCACCAAGCCAATCTGAGACACTGCTACGCCAGGACTATCTGTCGCGGCCAACTGCTTAACTTTATCGACGCTCAGTAAACCATCGAGATTAGCTGGCAGCGGTTTTACGTTGCTAGTATTCTGTACCGCAGTCGAGTCATTAAGCTTTTGAGCGTTATCATGTTTTGCTACAAGATAGCCAGCGCCTCCTACAGCCAATAGAACTATCGCCAGAATCACCCAAAGGTGTGCAAAGCCGTTATCATCATCTAATACTTTAGTCATTGTTGTTTTCCTTTTATCTTCTTGTTGAAATGTATCATAAAAATGTAGGGTAAATCTATAGGATCTTGTGGTTATGCCTAACTGCATCGCGGCAAGTTTTAGGCTAATAGTTAAACCCCTTGCCGCTGCCACTATTGTGAATAAACAGCAAGTAAATGAGGCCATAAATAATAATCGCAGCTATTAGATAGATGGCTAGCCAGTATTTTTTAAAATACTTGCCGTATCTCTTTGATGGATGGTCTGGCGGCTGATCGATCATAAAATCCTCCCATACTTGTACTACTAAAGGGTAACGGACAATATCCAACTTTGTTACGAATTATGTCATTTCAAGGGATTGTAAGGATGTAGAAATCATTGAGCTAGTTGCTCGTCCACCAAACAAAAAGACCTCCAAAGAAGTCTTTCATTGTACCTATGCTTGGCTCGCCCGTGGCGGTAGAAGTTGGAAATGGACTAACTAGAGGAGCTTTGTCAGCTCACCTAGGTCTTCTATGGTCATTGTGGGCGTATAGGCACTATCAAGCTTTTCATTGTTCTTATTAAACCAATAGGAATCAATGCCGGCATTCATACCAAAGCCGACATCAGACTTTAAAGAATCTCCAATGATGAGATAGTCACTGCGGTTAAAATCTTTGTACCGTTCTTCTATAACCTCAAAAAACTCGATCTTCGGCTTCATGTAACCGAACATATCCGCCGACAGGATCTCTGCAACATACTTTTTGCAACCGATTCTTTCAAGCTTGTGCCTAGTCGCGACTTTGGGCCCATTCGTAGCCACGAGGATCTTATACTTATCCGCCAAATACTTGAGTACATCGCGTGCGCCATCGATTTCATGGATTTCTTCCATAAGGGCGTTCATAAATATGGCGTTAAGCTCGACTGCACGTTCCGCACTAATTGATTCGTCAAAGTACAAAAGTACGCGCTGAGATCGTACCCAATCAAGGTAAGCATCACTTTTCTTGCCGGTTTCATGCCTGAACTTCTCTGGTAATTCAATTAAGCCATCTTGCCAATCAATCCAGAACTGCTTGTCTATTTGATACCAGCGCTCAAAGGCATCTTCAGTATACTTTCTATTTTCGGACTCAAGTAGCCGTTTAAAAGCCGCTTTAACGTTCTCACGATTATCTATGAGCGTATCGTCTAGGTCGAATATGAGCATCCTGTATTTCACTGGCGTTAGTATATCAGTTCTAACAAACTCAGGTAGGACCACCCAAATAAGAAACAGAGGCTATTACCTCTGTTTTCCCTGGCTCTAACCTTGGCTCCCCGTAGTGCTGGAAGTTAGAATTAATTTAGTTAATGCTAGTGAATATATCTATACTCTGTAAAAAAATAGTAACCTGCAGTAAATGCACTTAGAAATATGAAAGCAATCGTCCAGTCATACCTCGTATTTGTTCTGTTAGTAACTGTGAAGTAGCACGGCGGTAAGTTTTTATTCTGTGTCATTTCCCAAAACATCCAACCCCAGAATGCAATTAATACGATAGGAAATAGTAAGAGCATCAAGAAAAACATACCTCTAATTGTATATGCAAAAGTGCTCGTCTTTATATCTAATTCAGGCTACAGTTGTGGAGCAAAACGCCGGATTTTTGACGCTCTGCGCTCCCCCCTGGTGCAATAACGGATATAGTCTGCCCAGTCTTTACGGATAAATTGGCAGGAAACTGACAGACAACATTAAAGGGTCGATTTGTGGCAAAGGTTACTAATGTCACATTGTTGCCAGTCTTGATGCTATATACCATGCCCTTGAACAGTAATGCTGCCGAGCCATAGCTACTGAAGAAGTTGTCTTGCTGCATAGCGTCTCCTAGCTGTGAAGCGGTAACATGCTCAATTCCTATACTTTGTCGAGCATGTAAGTTACCGGCCCAGTATGACCCAGCCCCCACAATAAAGATTGCTAAGACTGCAGCCCCAAGTATCAGTTTTATGGTTTTGTTCATAGTAATATCCTTCCCGTTAGTTACATACTCTTTGCCTGCGCTAAAAGGTAAATCCGTCAGCGTCCTAACCCATACTTTTAGCCGTCCGATTTTGGTCGCTTCGCTGTCAAGCAAGTCGTCGAACGTCTGGACCATGGTTGTGCCATAGTGTGTACGGAACGACTGCGGGTATATGCGAACCAAAGTTGCGTATAAGCTGGAAGGCTTTGGCCTAGCAGTATGACGCATAGTTTATCTCCAATACTTGGCGTTGACGCGCTAGTGTAACCGAGTTCTGGTAGTAATCGACCTCTGCATTCAGAGCGGCCTTTCCGTTCTTTGTCAGACGGTAGTAACGACGTCTTGTATCGTCATCATGCTTAACTTCTTCTATTAACTTTTGCTCCAGAAGTTGTTTAATGCTTGTGTATAGAGCACCCGGACTTAGGTTAATTTTGCCGTTGCTATCGTCTGTAACTTGTTTAATAACTTCGTAGCCGTGTCTTTCTTTTAGGCTCAAAGCCAATAAGATACTAAATGCAACTTGGGGCAACTGGTTATATTGCTTCTTCATACGATACATACTATATCTAACTTAGTTATATGTCAAACTTAGATATACTAAGTAGTCTGAAGGTTGGTTACGGCTCTAACTTTATACATAACGGTTGCCCAAAATAAAAATAGAGGTATTTAACCTCCGTTAATCCTAGTTCTAGCTTTGGCTCGGCAATTTGTTCTGAAATATAATCTTTAAAGAATATAAGAAGATAAACATCAAAGAAATCCGTCTGATATTCGATAACTATATCAACCCAGAAAAACGTGCTTCATCAAATGATTAATATAAAGAATGGGCGGTCATCCGTCAGCGGCCAAAATTAATTTCAGCGCATGCAGCACAAATTGTATGGCTACCCCAACGTACGGCGTATGGAACATCTTGAAATGTGCGACGAGCTGCGAGGTAATGCAATGCCAGCCTGCTTAGCTGCGGCAAGGAGTTCCGTGTTAAGCGCTAGCAGTTTCCTCAAGTATTTTCTTATTGAAGTTACTGTCGGTAATACCGCTTGCTTGTAAAACCGTGATCATGTTATAAGTTTCTTTTATATCTTCACGGAGGGCCTTAAGCTCGTCAGCAATAGGGTCTAACTTTCTATC
>Ga0265338_10001380_pt1 | contig 39522 bp, 39 predicted proteins | sample 42126metaG_FD_193579 | JGI IMG/M metagenome (GOLD analysis project Ga0265338, IMG submission 193579) | Rhizosphere microbial communities from Carex aquatilis grown in University of Washington, Seatle, WA, United States - 4-21-26 metaG | ecosystem: Host-associated > Plants > Roots > Rhizosphere... | reverse complement strand
CACGAATCAGAAGTCGCGTCGCAAGGCGGGTCAACCGGCAGCCACAGCACCGGGACAATCGTCGCCGGCGCCGCCCCCTGAACCGCCCGGCGCGGACATAACCGGGCAGGCGACCGAGGTCCCTGCCACGTACCGGGAGGATGTCGTGGCCGCTAAAAAACGGTGGAGCGATCTTAGCCAGCGCAGCCGCAGGCTGATCCTTGCCGGAGCAGTTGCCGAAGGCTGCCTCAAGACCGCAGCGCTCATCGACATCAAGCGCCGGCCAGCCAGCCAGGTCCGGGGCCCGAAGTGGATATGGGCCACGGTGGTGGTTGTCGTCAACTCCTTCGGGGGGGCACCCCTCGCCTACTTCGCCTTCGGGCGGCGACGGTAATCCAGTCACGCCCCGAGGAACTGGCCAGGCCTGGAACCGGGCTTCGCGCAGCGCTGACCTCGGCCACCACCGCCCGGGCCAGAATCAGCCTGCGGTCGCGGCCCCTGGTGCCGCCAGCCGGGACTCGCGGCTGCTGATGTTAGCGGTGCTTGACGTACCAGAGGTCGACCGTGTCCGAATGCCCATGCCAGGCGAGCGTCAAGTGCCAGCAACCGGGCGTTGGGACCACGATCTGCGATGGGTAGATCTCCCCTGGTGATGAGCCGGCCGACCAGGTCGAGGACACGACAGGCGCCGAAGCACCGAGTGGATGCCCGGTGATGCGCAGCGGCACCCCATCGCGGGGGGAGCTGACCACCCAGAGGATCTTGTCGGAGTAGGGGACCGGGTTCCGCGCCATCAGCGGGTAGCCAAAGAGGAATCCCGCCACCCCGCCGTGCTGCGCGAGTGCGTAGCGGAGCCGCGGCGGATTCGCCGAACGCGCCCAGCCGGGAGCCGCGCCCAGCAGCAGCCGCGTGGCCCCGCAACCGCCGGCGGTGTATCCCGCACCCCGGACGGGCGAGGGGCCTGCAGGCCCGAGGGCCGCCGTACTGCTCACGGTGGCTGGCACGGACGGCCCGCCACTGGACGCTGCCGACCGTGAATGACCCGTGCACGCGGTGGCGAGGAACGCACACACCGCAGCCGCTAAGAGAACAGCCCTGCGCATAAGCCTGACTATAGAGAGCCGCGCCACGCGGCGCCAGGACACGGCAACCAGGCGGCAGCCGCTGGAGCCATGCCTACGTAGCCAGGCGGGCACCCTCCCGCTCGGCCAGGAAGTCTTCCCAGGTCCGGTGGCCGACCGCTCGCTGCGGAGCCAGATTCGCGCCAGCCCGGACCGCGCGGGCAGCCTTTCCCGGAAGCCGGACCGGCACCATCAGCCGATGCTTGCGGCGAGCCCAGAGGTATCCGCGGAGCAGATCGGCCACCTCGTATACCCGTGGCCCGGCCATGTCGGGCACCAGCCCGGCCGGGGCGCCGAGCGCCAGCTCCACCAGCCGGGCCGCGACCTCACCCGCATCGACCGGCTGGAACCGGATGCCAGCCGGGACCGGTATCACCGGAAGCTTCGCCATCTGCTGCGCCACCATCAGGATCAGGTCATGGAACTGGGCGGCACGCAGCGTCGTCCACGGCAGCCCGGAATCGGCCACCACCCGCTCGGCGGCGAGCTTGGACGCGAAGTAGCCGAACATGGCGCGGTCGACCCCGCTGACGACCGGGATCCGGTCGGCGCCGACGACCGAGATGTACACCAGGTGCTGCACCCCGGCCCGCGACGCGGCCCGGGCCAGGTTCAGGGCCTTATCCTCGTCGCCCTTGCTGCTGCCCGCGCAGTGCAGGATGATCCCGGCCCCCTCCACCGCGGCTTCGATCCCCTCGCCCGTGGCCAGGTCACCGGGCATGTACTCGATACCATCCGCATCCTCGTGGGCGCGCCGGCTGAGCACCCGTATCTCGCCGCCGGCGTCCCGGAGCCGCGGGACGACCTGGCGTCCGAGGGTGCCCGTGCCACCAGTGACCAGGATGAGTGACATCATCGCTCCTCTTCCGCGCTTCGTGCCTGCCATGCGCCCCGCATGTCACGTCCGCGGGGTGCCGGGTGTCAGTGTGGTGACACCCGGCAACGAGAGAATGTGACAGATGACCGGCAGTGACTGGCTGACAGCCGCCTTCGAGGAGCACCGCGATCACCTGCGGGCGGTGGCCTACCGGCTGCTCGGCTCGATGACCGACGCCGACGATGCGGTCCAGGACACCTGGCTGCGGCTGACCGGCGCGGACACCAGCGAGGTGGAGAATCTCGGCGGCTGGCTGACGACAGTCGTGGCCCGGGTGTCCCTCAACATGCTCCGGTCGCGCCGGTACCGGCACGAGGAACCGGTCGGTGATTCCTGGCCGGGTGCCGCGGAGGTGGCGGCCAGCGCAGGCTCGGTATCCGGGCCTGGCGGCCCTGGCCCGGCCGGCCGGGCCGGTAATCCAGAGGATGAGGCTGTGCTCGCCGACTCGGTCGGCCTCGCCTTGCTGGTCGTGCTCGACACGCTCACCCCGGCCGAGCGGCTCGCGTTCGTGTTGCACGACATGTTCGCCATGCCGTTCACCGAGGTGGCAGCCGTGCTCGGGCGCTCGACGGAAGCGACACGGCAGCTCGCCAGCCGGGCCCGGCGCCGGGTACGCGGCACGCCCAGCCCGGATCGCGCTACCGACCTTGCCCGCCAGCGTGAGGTGGCCTCCGCGTTCCTCGCCGCATCCCGCGGCGGCGACCTCTCGGCCCTTGTCGCGCTGCTGGACGCCGATGTCAGGCTGACCGCCGACGCCGACGCCGTCCCGTCCGGCAAGCCGGCGCTGCTCCAGGGCGCGGACATGGTCGCCGGGGGCGCGCTCGCGGCCTCCGGCCGGGCCGGGCATTCCCGGCTGGCCCTGGTGGATGGGTCGGTGGGCATCGTATTCGCGCCCGCCGGCCGGCTGCAGGTCGTGCTGGCCCTGACGGTCAGCACCGCGCGCCGGATCACCGCCATCGACGTGATAGCCGATCCCGGCCGGCTGCGACGGCTCCGGCTGGCGGTGCTGCCGGAGTAGACATGCCGCGGGACTCAGCCGGTCACTTCGAGAACAAGGTGACCGGCGGCAGTTCGGTGCGCTACGCGCCGGACCGTCAGCAAGCTACGACGGTGCCAGCTTCCTGGCCGACCGACGAGATCCGGCAGTCGCGTAGATTTGCCGGCGCCGAGGTAAGCGTTTCGGCTCTCTGGCGGGTTAACAGGTTGTGAGTCATGACCAGACGGAGTTCGCTGAGTTCTTCCAGGCGAGCTGGGATCCCTGCCTGAGGGCGGTTGCCGCCAGCACCGGCAATGTGCTGCTGGCCGAGGACCAGCTCGCGGAGGCGTTCGCCCGAGCCTGGCTGTCCTGGCGAAAAGTCAGCCGTCATCCGGCCCCGAGGGCGTGGGTGGTGCGCACCGCGCTCAATACCGGGGCGTCGTGGTGGCGGCGGCGCGGCCGCGAGCTGCCGTTGGCCGATCATGACGTCGCGTCGCCGGCTAGCCCGGGGACCGGCCTGGACGCCGCCGTGCTGACCGCGCTGCGGCGCCTGCCGCCCCGGCAACGCGAGGTGATCGTGCTGCGCGTCCTTCTCGACCTGGATATTGAGACAACCGCCAGGCAGCTGGGGATCGCGCCGGGAACGGTCCGCGCCCACCTGTCCCGGGCCGTAACGGCCCTTCGCCACGAACTCGCCCCTGCCAAAACCCCGGAGGTCGGTCCATGCCCGACAACGACCAGATGAACGACAGTGCCGTGCTGCGCGAGCTGCGCGACTCCTTGTCCGCCGTAGCCATGCCCGAGCGGCCACGACTTGAGGCGGTCACGGCCCGGGGCCGCGCGCACCGGCGACACCGGCTCTCTGGAGTTGCCGGCCTGTCCGTGGCCGGCGCCGCTGCGGGTACGGCATTGGTCCTGGGCCTGACCGGTGTCCTCGGCTCGGCCCCGGTCCACGGCACGGGCACGATCCGGACCGCGGCATTCACGATCGTCAGCAACCCCAACGGCACGGCCTCGCTGACCATTAACCCGAAGGTGCTGTTCGAACCCAGCACCCTGCAGAGCGACCTCGCGCAATACGGCATCCCGGCGCTGGTCACCATGGGCAGCTTCTGCTCCTCAGTCCCCGCGCCGGCCGGTTTCTCGCGGGTCGTGTCCTTCCCGCCGTTCCCGGGCGACGGGAGACAGCAGCCCCTGACGGACCGGACTATCACGATCAATCCAGCGGCCATGCCAGCCGGCACGGAGCTCAGCTTCGGCAACTTCCAGCTTTCCACGAGCCAGCAGACCACGATCGCGCTCATTGACACGAGCTCCTACACCTGCACTAGCACCGCGCCCACCACTCTGCCGCCGGGTGGCGCGCTGTTGCGTTACGGCCGGCCGGCCGGGTCGTGATACCCAGACGCAGCACCTACGCCAGCCCAGACGCTGGTGGTAGGCCTCCGCACGAGGGCATAATTCCCGCGCACAGCCGTGCGGCCTACTTGAGCTTCGACATAAAGCTGCCCCAGCGGTCGACGGCCTCTTCTAGGCTCAGGGCGGCTACGTCCTGCGGGGTCATGCCGACCGTATGAATCAGCCGGGCAGCAAGCCAGTCGGGGACCGGCTCGTGCACTGGCGGGGCTGGTGCGACCACGTCGCCGGCGAGTCGTCCCAGCCGCTCAATGACGTCGGCGAGCGCCCGGAACTCGGTACGCTGGCCTGCCGCACTCTGAACCCGCGCGGTCGCCTCCGCGTAGACTTCGGCATCCGCCCGGGCGCCGACGGCCCAGACCTCGCAGATCTCGATCGTCTTGTCATCGACGAGGCGATACACAATCCGCCAGGTGTTGCGGCCAACGACGAGCTTGCGAAACCCGGTCAGGTCTCCGCCCAGCGGATAGCCGGCCCGTGGCGAGTCGAGCAGTAACAAGACTTTCTTGAGCACCTTCGGTACCGCGCTCGGGCCGATCCTCCGCAGGTCGTCTATGGCGGCGTCGGTGAACGTGATCTCGGTCATCGGCTACTCGTCGTCCGGCAGCGCATCGAGTGACTCCCGAGTCTGCCCGAACGCCTCCAGAACGTCTTCAAGCGACGTGCGCCTGCCGGTGTCGGTCACTGCACGCACCAGCACCAGCGCCAGATCACGCAGGTCTGCCGCCGCTTCCTCAAGCTCAGCAAGGCGGCCCATGCTCACCACGGCGGCAACGGGGCGATGCCGCCGCGTCACTACCAGATCCGAGCCCTCCTCCGCGTCGGCGACGAGACCGGCCACGCCTCGCCGCGTGGCCTCCGTGACACTTACCTCACGCGGGTTATGTAGTACGGTCATAACAAAACTATACAGCAATCTGTACAGATCTCCCCACCTACCTGCCCGGCACCTGCGTCGCCCAGGCAACAAATGGCGGCCTGCAGGGCCGCATTGCGCGACCCGGAGACCCGCCAAACCCGCCGCCCGCAACGTCGCCATCCGCACCCCTGACCCGCACCAGCCCGGACGCTCACTCACATTGCGCTGGGGAAACCAGCTCGACGTAAAGCCTGTCCACCTATCCGGCACGGGCAGCGGCGACGCACTCGAAGACGCCAAGGTAGCGAGCTACATTGCCAAGTACGCCACCAAGGGAGCAGAGGCCACCAGCACAACCGACCGGCCCATCCGAAGCGCCTACGAGGTCGCCACGCTGCATATCCCAGATCACCCACGCCGGATGATCACCGCATGCTGGACGCTCGCGGCCCGGCCAGAGTATGCCAATCTGCCTTCGCCAATGGGCACACATGCTCGGCTACCGCGGCCACTTCCTCAGCAAATCCCGCCGCTACTCAACCACCCTCACCGCACTCCGCCAAGTACGCGCCGACCACCGTGCGGCCGAAGGCCGACAGCGCCACGGCCAGCCCGAGCCAGTCGGCGGCAACGTAATCACCGAAGCACGGTGGCACTTCGCCGGAAGCGGCTACCGCCAGGGCGAGGCCATGTGGGCAGACGCCGCCCGCGAAAGGGTGCGCCTCGCACGGGCCATCAGCGAGGGTGGTGCAGCGAACTAACGCCCCCCTTGACTGATTACGTGGCATCGCGTGATCTTTGACGGACCAACTTCACGTGCCACATGCCTTAGATAGATTCGGATTGCAGTATTGTTCCTGATCCGTCGTAAGCGCGAAGGATCGAGGACCTGGGACGTAATGGCATGAACGCCAAGATCCGGGCTTTGGTCGCACTGCTGGTCCTGGTCGCGGTCAGCAGCGCCGGAACCTTCATCTGGGCGGTCATGAAGACCGACACGATCGCAACCACGGCCGAGAACACTGGCGGAAACGGCGGCTCCGACCAGATGCTCTGGCTGTGGGTCCTGCTGTGCCCGCCAGGGGCGATCGCTTCGGTCGTGCTGTTGTGTGTGATCTTTAGTCGGCATCGCTTGGCCAAGCCGGGCACGGCTCTTTAGATGCCTGATCGACTTGCCTAAGCCCAACTGATGGTTGACGGCTTGGCTTCAGGTGACGCTTGACGGTTTCTAGGATCTGATTCTCGCCGCGCGGATCTGGATATGGCCAGCCCCCGTCCTGGGAAGCTGCGGAGCCTGGCCTTTCAGACCGGGCAGGTTGACGGCACCGTCACCTATCTGCCTGACGGAGCATCTCGTCGAGTTCGGGGTCGGGCCCGAATTCCCGGACCTCTTGCGCACAGCGGCAGGCGACGGCGATCCTGGCAGCCCACTTCAGCGCCTCCTCCCGTGAGGGCACCTCGACGACCGTGAGTCCGCCGATGGCCTCCGGGTACGTGCCGTCGGTGACCGTCCCGTCGGTGGCCACGATGCTCGCCTGCTGGTCTTCCAGTCCGCCGCCGCACACAAACACGCCAGCGTTCACGGCCTCCTGAACCACTGCGTGCGCGGCCTTGGCCACGGCGGGCATGTCCTCGCCGGGGATATGGTCCATCGCGTGGGCACCGAACGAGATCAGGTACCGCGTCATCCCACAGACTCCCTTGTCCCGGCGGCTTGCTTCCTCCGGCCGCACGTTAACTCATATAGCAGGCAGACGACGGGGAGTGGCGGTTACTCATCGCCTCCACCCTGCCCGCCTGGGCCGGTGCTACGACAGCTTCCACGAGGTGCACGGAATCCCCGGGCTCTTGTGAGATCACCGCTGCTTCGTTCAGCGCCGTCCCGGTAGTCTGCGCGGCGCGCCTGAGATATGAACGGCGGCGAAGCCGCCTCCTTCTGGGGCTGTTGACCCCCGTGCAGGCGAGCGTTAATTCCGCTGACAGTCAGTGGGAGTGCCTGGTGCCGCAGGCCTTGAACCGGCTGATTTCGCCGGTGCTGTTCCTGGGCACTGTGGTGAGAAGCTCGCCGCTGCCGTCGATGACCCGCAGAAGCAGCTCCAGCAAGAACATGACGTAGGCCGGGACACCGTTCTGCGCGCCGTGGAGATCCTCTGTAACGAGGGCCTCGTCTTCACTGTCCCCCCGGCGCGGCACCTACGTCAGCCCAGACGCGACGTAGCGGGCCGCAGAGCCCATCGTGCAGCCCTGGCAGCCCGCTACTTAGACAGACAGCCTCAGCCGTCAGCGGGGATGACACCCACGGGACAGGACACGCCCGTGCCGTTTGGCCGGGCAGTACCCGTGCGGGTTTTTGTTGCTTGAAAGATACTGCTGGTGGTAGCGATGACTGTCGGAACTCCTGACCGCACGATGCAGGTTAACCCCCATGACCGATACGGCCACATGCGCCACGGTCAGCGCCACTTGCCGGGCCGCTTGTGGACCGAACCCCTGGCCGGGTCTGTGACGACCTCTGGCAGAAGCGAGTTGCGCAGGTCGACAGCCGCGAGTGTGAAGGGCTTACGGATGAGCGAGCGGATCTCGAACGAACTGCGGCGTGGTGGGAAGGCAGCGATCATCCGTCGCTTGGGGTTAAGAGACCGCGCTGTCCGAATCGCCGGGCACAGATCGCTGTCTGCGGAAACGACCAGAGCAATGTCAGACGCGGACGCTGCCGCATCAGCAACGAGCGCGACCGCGATGTTGACGTCGGTCTCCTTCTCCTCGTAACTGGTCCAGACGTTGCCGCAGTGGCGACAGGACATCCTCTTGGTCTGGTAGCGGCCGAGAATGACTTCGACCACGCCGCTGTGAGCTTCGAGCGCGGCCAGGTATGTACGCTGTCGCGCGAGCGCGCCGGGATCGTCTTTCACCTCCGCAGTGAAATATCGGACGGCCAGGATCTGGTCGCTGGGCCGCACACGCTGGACCAGGTGCTGGAGATCCAGCCAGAGATACCGTCGCCCATACTTGTCGTGGAGCCCGTGGTACAGATTGAACCCATCCACATAGGCGATGACGGTGGCCATGGTGCTCCTCGGAACATACTCTGACGGGATCTGGTTATACTGGGGTAACCCCGCCGGTCCTCGGACCGGCCTGACGGCCCCGCAAGGGGCCGTCGTTTTATTTGAGCCCGAGCACCATGAGCCTAGACATCACTGCCGTCACCGGCATGACGCTCAAGAGCCGGTCAGGGCTTCACGCCCCTGCCTGCCTGTTCTGGCGCATGGTTTCGATACGGCCAATCAGGCTCGTTGCTAGATCGCGGATTCGACTGACCTCGTCCAGCAACGGATCCAGTTCGTCCGGCTGTCGGTCGAGGACCCAGGTGCCGACCCCGTGCTGGACCGAGATCTTTCCTTCGTCCTCAAGAAGACCGAGTGCTCTTCGAACTGTGAGCTGACTAGCGTTGAACTGCCTCCCAAGCTCCGCTATCGATGGGATCCAGGATCCTGGCGCCCGCTCACCCCTGTCGATCTCAGCGCGGAGCGTGGCAGCTATCCGCAGATACAGAGGCCGACCATCCGCCGTCCCATCCTGCTTGCCAAGGCCAGTCTTCATGGTTAAGACCATACATGCTACATATGTATACATGTCTACCATGACCTACGAGCAGTAATCAGAGCTGTGGTCCGCCGCCGCCAGCGCCAGGTCGCCACTTAGCCACCTCCCCGAGCACCGGCCCCCGGCACAAACAGGGCGTGCCCGCAACTCTGGGCACGCGCGCCGTCCGACGGTGTGTCGTCAGCTCTCGGCGGGGCCCCCCTTACGCCGGTCCCGGCGATCACGCCGACCCCGATCGGGGCAGGACACGCCTGTCCCATGATCCGGGCAGTAGCCGTAGGGGTCCTTATTGCTTGAGAGATACTGCTGGTGGTAGCGCGCCTCAGCCGTCGGCTCGGATCACTCCAACAGGGCAGGTTACGCCCGTGCCGTTGGCGGGGCAGTACCCGTGCGGGTTCTTGGTATCCGCCAGGTACTGCTGGTGATACGCCTCGGCGAAGTAGAACTCGCCGGCCGGCACGATCTCCGTGCTGATCTCGCCATAACCGGCCTCGGTCAGCTTGTGCTGGTAGGCCGTCCGTGACTGCTGCGCCGCCGCTCGCTGCTCGTCGGAACTGTAGAAGATCACCGAACGGTACTGCGAGCCGACATCGTTACCCTGGCGCATCCCCTGGGTGGGGTCATGCGACTCCCAGAACACCTTGAGCAGGTCACGGTAGGAGACCTTCGCCGGGTCGAACACCACGCGGACGGTCTCCGCGTGCCCGGTCCGCCCGGAGCAGACCTCCTCGTAGCTCGGGTTAGGCGTGTAGCCCCCCTCGTAGCCGACCGACGTGGAAAAGACTCCCGGCGTCTGCCAGTACGTGCGCTCCTCGCCCCAGAAGCAGCCGAGCGCGAACTCGGCGACCTGCATGCCCTCGGGATAGGGCGGCTGGAGCGGTGTGCCGAGCACCTCGTGCCGCGCGGGTACCGGCAGCGGTGTCGAACGCCCGGGCAGTGCGTCCTCCGGCGTGATCATCCGCGTCTTGTGCGAGCCAAATATGGCCACCGTGTCCTCCTTCGATTCCACCAGAAGATAAGCGTCAACGGGCGCTGGATCTTCCCGGGACAGGAGGCCGCCAGCCGGGAGCGCACGCTGGCGGGCCGGGGTGTCAGGGTGCGCCGGGTTGATGACCTTCATGACGCCGAACGTCAGCGACAAGCCGCGGGCGGACAGTGCGTACAACCCGCCGGTCAGCAGGCTCCCTGGGCGGTGACAACAGTTGCATAACGGCCGTTGACTATGTACGGGCAGGCATGGTGGCATGCTGTTCAAGTTATGCACGATCGTTCGCAAAGCGAACGTGGCACCCGTCCGCCGGCGCCTTCGCCGGACGGTCTCCGTACCGCAGCGCTCCGCAAAGCATGCTTCACCGAGCGGCAGCAGTCCACCAATAATAAAAGCCATAAGGGCCCGCACACCAGGCGTTCCCGCACCGAGGTCCCGTGCAGCCACAAGGCCGCACGCTCGCTGCGCTTGCCGATAAGACTCAGTAAATGAAAGTGATTCTCATAGGATGCAACAAGTGCGCCGCGCCGGAATTCTGGTGATGTTAGCCTCACGACTCCGAGCAGCCATGCCCCAGGCCAGGGACACCACCGGTGTCCCCACATAGGCGGTCCCGCGCCTCCCGGCGCGACCTCATAAGGAGATCGATTACGGATGAGTGACCAGTCTGCACAATCCGACAGCACTAGCCCAGCCGGCGGCATCAGCCGACGGGGCCTGCTGCGCGCGGGGGGCGCCGGCGCAACCGTCATGGGGGTCGGCGGGCTGCTCCAGGCGTGCAGTTCCAGCATCAAGGGCGGCAGTTCCGGGTCGGGCGGCACCAAGGCCATCACGATCGGCTGGATCCACCCGCTGACCGGTCCCCTGGCCGGGTTCGGTGCGCCAGACAACTGGGTGACTTCCAAAATCAAGCAGACCACCCCGTACAAGAACGGGTTCAAGATCGGCAGCAAGACCTACTCGGTCACCATCAAGTCCTACGACACCCAGTCCAGCCCGACCCGGGCCGGGGACCTGGCCAAGACGGCCATCCTGAACGACGGCGTGAATCTGCTGCTGGCGTCGTCCACGCCGGAGACCGTCAACGCGGTGGCCAGCCAGGCCGAATCCCTGGGCACGCCGCTGATCTGCGCGAACATCCCGTGGGAGGCCTGGTACGCCAACCTGGGGGGCAACCCGCAGAAGCCGACGCTCAAGCCCAAGTATGTGGTGATGTACTTCCTTGGCGCCGAGCACCTGGTCAAGGCCTTCATCCCGATGTGGGACCGGATCCACTCCCAGCTGCACACCGACAAGGTAGTCGCCGCCGCGTTCCCCAACGACTCGGACGGCAACGCGTTCCGCGCGGTGTTCCCGCCGATCGCCAAGGCGGCGGGCTACAAGTTCGAGGTGTCCTCGCCCTACCCCGACGGGACCACGAACTACTCCTCGATGATCTCCGCGTTCAAGTCGGCCAACGCCGACTTCTTCACCAACGTGCCGCTGCCGCCCGACTTCGCCACCATGTGGAAGCAGTCGGTGCAGCAGGGCTTCAAGCCGAAGCTGGCCACCGTGGCCAAGGTGCTGCTGTTCCCGCCCGACGCCTACGCGCTCGGGAGCCTGGTGGACAACGTGGCCACCGACGCATGGTGGGTGCCGTCGCTGCCGTGGAAGTCCTCGTTCACCGGGGAGACCTGCCAGCAGATGGCCACCGAATTCGAGGCCACGACCAAGGGGCAGTGGAACTCCAACATCAGCAACTACAGCCTCTTCGAGGCCGCCCATGCGGCCCTCACCTCGGTGAGCGACCCGCACGACAAGGCCGAGGTCGCCGACGCCATCCACAAGGTGAACATCCAGGCGCTGGCCGGGCCGCTGAACTTCGCCTCCGGCGGCCCAGCGCCGGGCGTGGCGATCACCCCGCCGGTCGGCGTGCAGTGGCAGAAGGGAACCAAGTACCCGCTGGAGATGCAGGTCGTCGACAACACGCTGCAGCCGCAGGCGAAGATCACCGCCGACCTGAAGCCGACTAACCCGTGACCGGATGACGGGCCCGCTGCTCGAGCTCGGCCACGTGGCGAAACGGTTCGGCCGGGTCGTCATCGCGGAGGACCTGGCGCTGGCCGTCGGCCCAGGGGACACGGTCGGAATCGTGGGGCCGAACGGCGCGGGCAAGACGAGCCTGTTCGGCCTCATCTCCGGTGATCTCGCCCCCGACGCGGGTGAGGTCCGCTTCGCCGGACGCACGGTCACCAAGCTGGACGCGGCCGCGCGGTGCCGGCTCGGCATCGGCCGCACGTACCAGGTGCCGCGACCGTTCGGGGACATGACCGTGTTCGAGAACCTGCTCGTCGCCGCCCAGCAGGGCGGCGGGCTGCGGCGGCGGGCCAGCTACGCGGCAGCGGTCGAGGCACTGGACCGGACCGGCATCTCCGGCCAGGCGAACCTGCCCGCCGAACGGCTCGGCCTGCTGCAGCGCAAGCGGCTGGAACTGGCCCGCGCTCTCGCCACGCAGCCCACGCTGCTGCTGCTGGACGAGGTGGCAGGCGGCCTCACCGACCCTGAGGTCGCCCAGCTGGTCGAGATCGTCCGCGGCGTCAACGCCGAGGGGACGGCGGTGATCTGGATCGAGCACGTCGTGCGCGCGCTCACCCCCGTGGTGGGCCGGCTGATCTGCCTGGCCGGCGGCAAGTTCGTCGGCGACGGCGAGCCTGCCACCGTGCTGGCCGACCCGGCGGTCCGCGAGATCTTCCTCGGCACCGAGGTCACCGCGGCGCTGGCCGGCGGGTCCCTGGGGGCACCCCCGGCCGCGCCGGGGGACGGGACGGCGGCCGGGGAACGGAGCGAGCCGTGACCGGACCGGCAGCGAAGGGGGAAAATGGAGAGGGAAAGGGGAGGCGGGTGGGGGGCGGAGAGCGGCCGGAAAGCGGCACGCCGCTGCTGGAGGTCCGCGACCTGGTCGTGCACCACGGGCAGCTCCGGGCCCTTAACGCAATCTCGCTGCGGGTGTTTCCCGGCGAGGTCTACGCGATCATCGGCGCGAACGGCGCGGGCAAGTCGACGCTGCTGCGGACGATCGCCGGCCTGCACCATCCGACGACGGGCTCGGTCCTGTTCGACGGCCAGGACGTGACCAGGCTGCGGCCCGAGCGCCGGGCCACCCGCGGGATCGCCATGGTGCCGGAAGGCAGGCGGCTGTTCGGGTCGCTGACCGTAGAGGAAAACCTGCAGGTCGGCGCGACGTACGCGCGACCGGGCCCGTGGACCATCGAGCGCGTGTACGAGATGTTCGGCTGGATGCGAGAGCGCCGCAAGCAGCTCACCGCCCAGCTTTCCGGCGGTGAGCAGCAGACGCTCGCCATCGGCCGGGCACTCGTCGCCAACCCCCGCGCACTGCTGCTCGACGAACTGTCGCTCGGCCTGGCGCCCGTGGTCGTCCAGCGCATCTACGGCATGCTGCCGCAGATCCTGGCGACCGGCCTGACGGTGCTGCTCGTCGAGCAGGACGTGAGCCAGGCCCTGCGGGTGGCGTCGCACATCCACTGCCTGCTGGAAGGCCGGACCACCCTGGAAAGCAGGCCCGTCGACGTCACGGCGGACCAGGTCGAGGCGGCCTACTTCGGCCTGGCACCCGCCGCCTCGGCCCGCCCGTCCGGTGAAGGGAGTGAGCCGTAATGGGCTGGGTAAACGCCATCATCCAGGGGGTGCTGACCGGCGGGCTCTACGCGCTGTTCGCCTGCGGGCTGTCGCTGATGTTCGGGGTAATGAAGGTCGTGAACCTCGCACACGGCGACCTCGCGGTGGTTGCGGGCTACGTCGCGATCGGGATTATCACCGTCACCCATGTCCCCGTGCTCTGGTCCTTCCTCATCGTGGTGCCGGTGATGGCGCTGCTCGGCTACGTGCTGCAGCGCACGGTCATCCAGAGCGCGCTCGACCGCAGCGTGCTCATCACGCTGCTGGTCACCTTCGGCCTGTCAGTGGTGATCGAGAACGGCCTGCTCCAGTTCTTCACCGCCAACAGCCGCGCGATCGGCACCGGGCTGGCCCTGGTCAGCGGCTCGTTCACGCTCGGCTCGCAGATCCAGATCGGCTACCTGCTCGTGGTCGTCTTCGCGGTCGCCGTGGTGGTGCTGCTCGGGCTGCAGTACTTCCTCTCCGCGTCCAAGTACGGCCGCCTGATCCGCGCCGTGGCCGACGACCAGGAGGCGGCTCAGCTGGCCGGAGCCGACTACCGGCATGTGTTCGGCATCGCGGCGGCGCTGGCGTTCGGCACGGTGGCGCTGGCCGGCATCGCCTACGGCATGTACTCCCAGCTCTCACCGACCACGGGCACCGACACGATCCTGCTGTTCGCGTTCGCGGCGGTGGTGATCGGCGGGCTCGGCTCGCTGTGGGGCACCCTGCTCGGCGGCGTGGTGCTGGGCGTGGCTCAGCAGATCGGCGCCCAGATCAACATCTCCGACGAGGTCCTCGCCGGGTACATCCTGTTCCTCGGCGTGCTCGTGCTGCGCCCGCAGGGCCTCACCAGCCGGAGGGCACAGTCATGAACCTGGTCTCGGAAACCACCGTGCGTCCAGCAGGAAGCTTCCGGGTCGCCCGGTCGCGCAGAAACGTCGCCTGGACCGGGGCAGGCGCGCTGATCGTCGTCGTGGTCCTCGCGCTGTTCCCTTACATCGTGTACTCGGGCACCACCGCCATCATCGTGCAGGCGTTCATCGTGCTCACGATGGCCAGCATGTGGAACCTGCTGGCGGGATACGCCGGCCTGGTGTCGGTGGGGCAGCAGGCGTTCGTGGGACTCGGCGCATACTTCGTGCTGATCCTCGCCATCCACGGCACCTCGCCATTTGCCGCGCTGCCCGTCGCCGCGATCGGCTGCGGCGTGGCGGCGCTGCCGCTGTGGTGGCTGGTCTCCCGGCTGCGCAGCGGGTACTTCGCGATCGCCACCTGGGTACTCGCCGCGACCATCATGCTCATCATCGAGAAGTTCTCCTCGATCGGCGGCGGGACCGGCATGCCGCTGCCGGGCCTGTCCGGGCTCAGCCCGGCGCTGCTCACCGCGTATACCTACTGGGCCGGGCTGGCCGTCACGGTGGTGGCCCTGGCCGCCATCTACCTGCTGCTGCGCGGCAGGCTCGGCCTGGTGCTCACCGCCATCCGCGACGACGAGGTGGCCGCGCGCAGTTCCGGGGCGCGGGTCGGCCTGGCCAGGCTGCTGGTGTTCGTGGTGGCAGGCGCCGGCTGCGGCGCCGCAGGCGCCCTGCTGGCGATCAGCCAGCTCCAGGTGCAGCCGGGCGCGGTGTTCAGCGTGCAGTGGACCGCGGAGATGGCGTTCGTGACCATCATCGGCGGACTGGGCACGATCGAGGGACCGATCCTCGGTACTGCTGTGTACATGGTGCTGCAGCAGACGCTGGCCTCGTACAACGCGTGGTACCTGATCATCCTCGGCCTGGTGGCGATCATTGTCGCCCTGTTCGCCCGCCGTGGGCTGTGGGGGCTGGTGGACGAGCACCTGAACGTCCGGCTCTTCCCCGTCGGGTACTGGCTGCGGATCACCGACGCCGCGGGCCGGACCGGCGCGATGAAGGGGAAGTGAAGGGGGACGGGGAGTAAGGCCCAGCGGCGACTTGGCCCAGTCAGCCGGTGCGGTCCGTCACGTAGTCGCAGAGCGCCTCGAACGCGGCCCGGGCGGGCACATCCGGCAGGGCGGAGATCTCGTCACGGGCCGCCTTGACCCACTGCCGCAGATCCGCCCGCGCCGCCGCCATCGCCGGGTGGGCGCGCAGCAGGCGGAGCGCCTCGGCGTGCAGCGACTCGTCGGTCAGGTCAGCCGTCAGCAGCAGTTCGCGGAGCCGCTCATCGCCTGGGCCGGCCGACCGGAGGGCGTGCAGCACCGGCAGGCTCCGGATTCCCTCGCGCAGGTCGGTCCCGGGCGTCTTGCCGGACTGGGCCGACTCGCTGGCCACATCCAGGATGTCGTCGGACAACTGCCACGCGATGCCGATCGCCGCGCAGGCCGGCTCCATCCGGGCGGCGACGTCGGCCGGGGCCCCGGAGAACATCGCGCCGAACCGGCCCGCGGTGGCGATCAGCGACCCCGTCTTGTCCTGCACCACCCGGAGGTAATGCTCCAGCGCATCCTGACCCGCCGAGGGGCCAAGGGTCTCAGCGATCTGCCCGCTCACCAGCCTGGCGAAGGTCTCCGCCTGGATCCTGATCGCCTGATCACCAAGATCGGCCAGGATCCGTGATGCGCGGGCGAACAGGAAATCACCGGTGAGGATCGCGATCGTGTTGGTCCACCGGGAGTTCGCGCTCGCGTGACCGCGGCGGATCGCCGCCTCGTCCATCACGTCATCGTGGTACAGCGTTGCCAGATGGGTCAGTTCGATCGCCACCGCCGCCGGGACGACCCGCTCGTCGCGGGGGTTGCCGAACTGGGCGGCGAGCAGGACGAGGGTCGCCCGGAACCGTTTGCCCCCGGCGTCGATGAGGTGCCGGGACGCCTCGGCCAGCAATGCCTCCTCAGCCCGGACCGCCTCGCCCAGCGACTTCTCCACGACGGCCAGGCCCTCGACGATCTCGGCCGCCAGCGCGGCGTCGGGCAGCAGTTCCACGGGGACGGCAGTGATCACGCAGGCTCCCAGTCATAGGTAACCCCAGGTATGCCCGTCGCCGCGCGGACGGACACCCCGGCGGCGCGGGGAGCCGCGTCAGCGCACGAACAGATGGAGAGCCGCATGATTCGCGAGACTGAGCAAGGGCTGCGGCACGATGCCGAAGACCAGGGTGGTGATCACGCCGAAGGCCACGGCCACGCCGGTGAACAGGCCGGGGGTGACCACGGCGGGGCCGCCGGGAGCCGGGTCGCTGAAGAACATCAGCACGATCACCCGGACGTAGAAGAACGCCGCGATGGCGCTGCTCAGCACCCCGACGATGACCAGCGGCAGCGCGCCGCCCGCGATCGCCGCCTGGAAGACCGCGAATTTCCCGGTGAAGCCGCTGGTCAGCGGGATCCCGGCGAATGCGAGGAGGAAGAAGGCGAAGATCCCGGCGACCAACGGCGAGCGCTTGCCCAGGCCGGCCCAGCTGGACAGGTGCGCCGCCTCGCCGGCCGGGTCACGCACCAGGGTGATCACGGCGAACGCGCCGATGGTCGTGAAGCCGTAGACGGCGAGGTAGAACAGGCTGCCGGACAGGCCCGCCGCGTTCGCGGCCACCACCGCGGTCAGCACGAACCCGGCGTGCGCGATCGAGGAGTAGGCGAGCAGCCGCTTAACATCCGTCTGGGTGATCGCGATGACCGCCCCGACCACCATGGTGAGGGTGGCCACCACCCACATGAACGGCCGCCAGTCCCAGGTCAGCTGGCCGAACGCGACGTAGAACACGCGGAGCAGCGCACCGAACGCGGAGACCAGGGTGCACGACGCCATCAGCGCGGTAATCGGCGTCGGCGCGCCCTGGTAGACATCCGGCTTCCAGCTCTGGAACGGCACCGCACCGATCTTGAACAGCAGCCCGACGCCGAGCAGCGCGATCCCCGCGTACAGGAGGGTCGAACCGGCGGTGTTCGAGGACGCCGCGGTCGCGATGGCCGCCAGCGACACCGAGCCTGAGTACCCGTACAGCATGGCCACGCCGAACAGGAAGAACGCTGAGGAGAAGGCGCCGAGCAGGAAGTACTTCATCGCTGCTTCCTGGGAGAGCAGCCGGCGGCGGCGGGCCAGGCCGCACAGCAGGTAGAGCGGGAGCGACAGCGTTTCCAGCGCGATGAACATGGTCAGCAGGTCGTTGGACGCCGGGAACAGCAGCATGCCGCCGACCGCGAACAGGGTCAGCGGGTAGACCTCGGTGTGCGTGATGCCTTCCAGCAGGCCCTCGCGCTCTTCCACGCTGCCGGGAATGGTGGCGGCCTGGGCGGCGAACGGGCTCACCTCGTGCGAGGACTCCGCGATGAGCAGCACGCTGACGAAGGCCAGCACCAGGATCGTGCCCTGGATGAACAGGGTCGGCCCGTCCACCGCCACCGCGCCCATGGCGGCCACATGCCCGGGACTGCCGTGGGCGAACAGCGACGAGGAGGCCGCGATCACCACCGTCAGCACGAACGCCACGGTGAGACCGCCGAGCGTGAGCACCAGGTGCACACCGCGGCGCAGGGCCCGGGGCACGAACGCCTCCACGAGCACCCCGGCCACGGCCAGGCCGAAGACCAGCAGCATCGGGGAAAGCCGGCCGTACTCGATATGCGGCGGCGTGATCGGCGGCAGCGCCGCCGCCAGGGGGCCAGAGATCCCGGTCACGGGGTGGTTCCCTTCTGACTTTGCGTGCCGCCGACCGCGAACCCGCCGCCGGCCTGCAAGCCGGTGGGCACCGGGTCCGGCGCGACCGGGTCTTTGGCATGCATCTGGACCAGCGTCTGGTGCACCGCGGGATTGATGATGTCCAGCAGCGGCTTCGGGTACACGCCGAACGCGATGATCAGCGCGACCAGCGGGCCCACCGCCCACAGCTCCCGGGCTTTCAGGTCCGGCATCCGGGCCACCTGCTCACGCACCGGCCCGGTCATGGTGCGCTGGTACATCCACAGGATGTAGATCGCGGCCAGGATGATGCCCACCGTGGCCAGCGTGGCGGCCGCCTTGTACCGGGTGAACGTGCCGACCAGGACGAGGAACTCGCTGACGAACGTGGACAGGCCCGGCAGGGCCAGGCTGGCCAGGCCGGAGATCAGGAACAGCCCGGCGAGCACCGGCGCGACCTTCTGCACCCCGCCGTAATCCGCGATCCGCGACGACCGGCGGCGGACGATCATGAAGCCCGCGATGAGGAACAGCGCCCCGGTGGCCAGCCCGTGGTTCACCATGTACAAGGTGGCGCCCGACTGGCCCTGGCTGGTCAGCACGAAGATGCCGAGCACGATGAAGCCGAAGTGCGAGATGGACGTGTAGGCGATGAGCCGCTTCATGTCCGCCTGGCCGATCGCCACGATCGCCCCGTACAGCACCCCGATCACGGCCAGCGTGATGATGAGCGGCGTGAAGTACCGGGCCGCCGACGGGAAGAGCTCCAGGCAGTAACGGATCATCCCGAACGTGCCCACCTTGTCCAGCACGCCCACCAGGAGCACCGCGGTGCCGGGCTGGGCCGCAGTGGCCGCGTCCGGCAGCCAGGTGTGGAACGGCCACAGCGGCGCCTTGATCGCGAACGCGATGAAGAAGCCGAGGAACAGCCACTTGGCCGCGCCCGGGCTGAGCGCCACCTGGGTGAGCTGGCTGAACAGGAAGGTGGGGTGCCCGGCGCGGGCCGCGTAGACGTAGAGCGCGATCACCGCGACCAGCATGAGCAGCCCGCCGAACAGGCTGTACAGCAGGAACTTGACCGCGGCGTACTGGCGCTGGCCCACGCCGAAACTGCCGATCAGGAAGTACATCGGGATCAGCATGGCCTCGAAGAACACGTAGAACAGGAACACGTCCGTCGCCGCGAACACGCCGATGATCATTGTTTCGAGGAGCAGCAGCAGCGCGAAGTACGTCTTCGCGCTGCGCCTCGGGCGGACCTCGGCGCCAGCCGGCTCACCGCTGGCCTGCTCGCCGCTGGCCTGCTCCGCGCCGGCCTGCTCCTCACCGGCCTGCTCGGCACCGGCCTGCGGGCCGACCGAGCCCGCCGCGGGACGCCTGGTCCCATCGGCGTCGTTCCAGGACGCGAGGATGACCACCGGCATCAGCACGGCAGTCAGGGCGATCAGCACCAGCGCGATGCCGTCCACGCCCACGGCATAGTGGACGCCAAACTGGGGGATCCACTGGTACGTCTGGGTGAACTGGAAGTCCGGCCCGTTCGGCGCGAACCGGACCATCATCACGATCGTCATCACCAGCGTGACCAGCGAGAACACCAGGGCCAGCCGCTTGACCAGGAGGCCGCGGGCACGCCGGTCCGCTTCGGCGCCCGGGGCGGACGCGCCGGGCGTGATCGAGATCACCAGCGCACCGACCAGCGGGATCGCGCCGATGACCGTCAGCCAGGGGAACGTGCTCATGGGGTCTGCCTCACGATCTAGATCCGCACCAGGAGCAGCGCGCCGACGAGCAGCACCGCGCCGACGAACATGGACAGGGCATAGGAGCGGACGAACCCGGTCTGCAGCCGGCGCACCCTCCCGGACGTGCCGCCCACGGTGGCGGCGAGCGTGTTCACCAGGCCATCCACGCCCCGGTTGTCGAAGTACACCGAGAGCCTGGTCAGCCACTGACCCGGCCGCATCAGCACGGATTCGTTGAACGCGTCCCCGTACAGGTCCTTACGCGCCGCGACGACCGGGAAGCGTCCCGCGGGTGCGACCGCGGCCACCGGGCGCCGCCCGTACATGGCCCACGCCAGGCCCACCCCGGCCACCACCAGCACCAGCGACGCGATGCCGGCCGTCGTGAACAGCCCCTTGCTGGCCGGCGGGTTGCCGACCAGTGGGGCGAGGAAGTTCACGAACCGGCTGCCGAGGATCAGGAACCCACCGGCCAGCACCGAGCCGAGAGCAAGGACGACCATCGGTGAGGTCATCACCGGGGGCGCCTCGTGCGGGTGCGCCGACTCAGCCCAGCGGCGCTCGCCGAAGAAGGTCATGAACATGACCCGGGTCATGTAGAAGGCGGTGATGCCCGCCCCGAGCAGCGCCGCGCTGCCGAGGATGGCTCCGGAGGTGCCGCCCTTGGCGAAGGCCGCCTCGATGATCGCGTCCTTGGTGAAGAAGCCGGACAGCGGCGGCACCCCGATGATCGCCAGGTAGCCGAGGGTGAACGTGACGAATGTGATGGGCATGACCGAGCGGAGGCCGCCGAACCGGCGCATGTCCACCTCGTCGTCCATCTCGTGCTTGATCGACCCGGCGCCGAGGAACAGCCCGGCCTTGAAGAAGCCGTGCGCGATCAGGTGGGCGATGGCGAAGACGTACCCGGCAGGCCCGAGGCCCGCGGCCAGCATCATGTAGCCGATCTGGCTCATCGTGGAGCCGGCCAGCGCCTTCTTGATGTCGTCCTTGGCGCATCCGATGATCGCGCCGAACAGCAGCGTGGCGGCGCCGACGACGGTGACGGCCAGCCGTGCGTTAGGCGAAAGGTTGAAGATGGGGGCGGACCGGACGATCAGGTAGACGCCGGCCGTCACCATCGTGGCCGCGTGGATCAGCGCCGACACCGGAGTGGGCCCTTCCATCGCGTCGAGCAGCCAGGACTGCAACGGCAACTGGGCCGACTTGCCGCACGCGCCGAGCAGCAGCAGCAGGCCGATGGCGGTCAGCACGCCGCCGCTCGCCGAGCCGGGGCGGAAGAAGACCCCGCTGAACGCCACCGTGCCGAACGTGGTGAACATGAGCATGATCGCCAGCGAGAGCCCGGCGTCACCGACCCGGTTCGCGATAAACGCCTTCTTGGCCGCGACCGCCGCGGTCGGCTTGTACTGCCAGAAGCCGATCAGCAGGTAGGAGGCCAGGCCCACGCCCTCCCAGCCCGCGTACAGCAGCAGGTAATTGTCGGCCAGCACGAGCAGCAGCATCGCGGCCAGGAACAGGTTCATGTAACCGAAGAACCGGCGCCGCTCCGGGTCGCTGGCCATGTAGCCGACCGCGAAGACATGGATCAGCGAGCCGACCCCGGTGATCAGCAGCACGAAGCTGATCGACAGCTGGTCGAGCTGGAGGCCAACGTTGATCTTGAACGCGCCGACCGCGATCCAGGAATACAGGTGCAGGTCCCGGCCGCGCTGGCCGGACGGGTAGCCGAGCATCGCGAAGAAGGCGATCACGCCGTAGACGAACGCGGCGACCGGCATGGCCACGCCGAGCAGGTGCCCCCAGCGGTTGGTGCGCCGGCCGCCCAGCAGCAGCACCACGGCACCCACCAGCGGGAACGCGAGCAGCAGCCACGCGCCGCGCTGCACGCCGACCGCGGCCAATGTGGTCGTGGCCGGGGCCGCAGCCGCGTGAGCGACCTCGGCTGACGCCGCAGCCGCAAGTGAGCCTGTCACTGCGCTACCTCCTGTGCTGGCCCGGGGGGGCAACCCCCCACGGTGCTGGCCCGGGGGGATGACCCCCCGGAACCCCCCGGCATGGCCCTGGCCCGAGGGTCACTCCGGTCAATATTTGAGCAGGTTGGGATCATCCACCGACGCCGACTGGCGCGCGCGGAAGATGGACATCAGGATGGCCAGGCCGACCACGACCTCCGCGGCCGCGACCACCATCACGAAGAACGCGATGACCTGGCCGTCCAGGGATCCGTGCATCCTCGCGAAGGCGACGAAGGCCAGGTTGACCGCATTCAGCATGAGTTCGACGCACATGAACACGACCATCGCGTTGCGGCGCACCAGCACGCCGACCGCGCCGATCACGAAGAGGATCACGGCCAGCGCCACGAAATGTCCTGGGCTCATGGTCGCGCCTCCTCCTGCTGCTGGCCGGCCCCGGCCGTAGCATCCTGGCTGGCCCCGGCCGTGGTTTCCTGGCTGGCGGCCGGGCCCAGTCCGGTGCGCCGGGCCGCGATGACCGGGCTGACCGAGTTCCCGGCCGCGCTGCCGTCCGGCAGCAGCGCCGGCATGTCCACGGCGTTGTGCCGCGCGTACGTGCCAGGTCCCGGCAGCGGAGTCGGGTGGCCGCTGGCGATCCGGAGCTTGGACATGCTGCGCTGGGTCGGCTTGGCCGAGGTCCGCTCCCGGTGCGCCAGCACCATGGCGCCCAGCGCCGCGGTGATCAGCAGTGCGCTGGTCACCTCGAACGGGAACACGTACCGGGTGAAGATCAAGGTGGCCAGCCCGCCCACGTTGGACGCCCCGTACGCGGTACTCCCGGCGGCCTCGGGGCCCAGGGCCGCGTGCCCGACGACCAGGCTGAGCAGCACCAGCATGCCGATGCCGACGACCCCGGCGGCGAGCCGCTGCCCCCTGATCGTCTCCACCAGGGAGTCAGCCGCGCTCACCCCGACGATCATCAGCACGAACAGGAAGAGCATCAGCACCGCGCCGGTGTACACGATTACCTGGACGAAGGCGAGGAATGGCGCGCCCTGCAGGGCATAAAGGACGGCGAGCGAGAGCATCACCACGGCCAGCAGCACAGCGCAGTGCACGGCCCGCGGGGTGAGGATCATGCCCAGGGCCGCGACGACCGCCACGACGGCCAGCACCCAGAACGCCGTGGACTCGGCGGCTGACGCAGCGCCGCTCGCGGCGGCGAGGACCCCGCCGTCGATCACTGGTCCGCCCCCGTCTGCTCGTCGCCGGCCTCGTCCGGCGTGGCCGTCCCTGAGACGCCCGACGAGCCGAGCAGGTAATAGTCCTGCTCCGTCCCGCCGAGGCGCATCGGATGCGGCGGCGTCTCCATGCCGGCCAGCAGCGGTGCGAGTAGCTGCTCCTTGGTCCAGATCAGGGTTTCCCGGTCGATGTCAGCCAGCTCATACTCGTTCGTCATGGTCAGCGCCCGGGTCGGGCACGCCTCGACGCACAGCCCGCACAGGATGCAGCGCAGGTAGTTGATCTGGTAGACGCTGCCGTACCGCTCACCGGGGGAGTAACGCTCCTCCTCGGTGTTGTCGCCGCCCTCCACGTAGATCGCGTCGGCCGGGCAGGCCCAGGCGCACAGTTCACAGCCGATGCACTTCTCCAGCCCGTCCGGCCAGCGGTTGAGCTGGTGGCGGCCGTGGAAGCGGGGCGCGGTGGGCTCCCTGACCTCGGGATACTCGACGGTATCCACCTTCTTGAACATGGTCCGGAAGGTGACGCCGAACCCCTTGACCGGGTTGAGGAAGTCAAACACCGGAGACCTCCTTGGAGGTGCCGTTAGCGGCCGCCGGGTCGCCGGGCCCACCGGGCGCGGGCGCTGGCCGTTGCGCCGGGGGGACCGTCACGCCGACCCCGTGGTAGTGCGGAAGGTCCATGGGCGGGATGGGGTAACTCCGGGGAGCCGCCGGAGCCACCGCGGCACCGTCGCTCTCCGCCGCTGTCCTGCCCTCCAGCACGGTCCCCATCGTGCCGGTGACACCTCCCGCGGCCGTCCCGGCATCCGGTCCGGCGTCGGCGTCGGCTTCGGCCGCGGCCCGCCGCCGTTCCGCGGCCGCGTCACCGGCCCAGGCGAGCAGGACGAGGACCACGACAATGGCCCCGGCGACGATGTAGACGGGGGTGCTCCCGCCATGCTGGCGGAAGACCCGCATGGTGGCGATGATCAGGATCCAGGCCAGCGAGATCGGGATCAGCACCTTCCAGCCGAACGCCATCAGCTGGTCGTACCGGATCCGGGGCAGCGTGCCGCGCAGCCAGACGAACCCGAACAGCAGGATCAGCACCTTGGCCAGGAACCAGAGCATCGGCCACCAGCCGCTGTTCGCCCCGGACCACACCGACAGCGGCCACGGTGCCCGCCAGCCGCCGAGGAACAGCGTCGTGGCCAGTCCGGCGACCGTGGTCATGTTGATGTACTCACCCAGGTAGAACAGGGCGAACTTGAGCGACGAGTACTCGGTGTGGAAGCCGCCGACCAGTTCGCCTTCGCCCTCGGGCAGGTCGAAAGGCAGCCGGTTGGTCTCGCCGACCATCGTGATGAGGTAGATCACGAACGACGGGAACAGCAGCACCCCGAACCAGGACGGGTAGTGCAGGGTGGCCCCGGCGACATGGAACACCGCGCCGTGCGCCTGGGCCGAGACGATCGCGGTGGTGGACAGCGAGCCCGCGTAGAGGAACACCGCGACGAACGACAGGCCCATCGCGATCTCGTAGCTGATCACCTGGGCCGACGAGCGCAGCGCGCCGAGCAGCGGGTACGGCGACCCGGAGGCCCAGCCGGCCAGCACGATCCCGTACACGCCCATCGAGCTCATCGCGAGAACGAGCAGCACCGCCACCGGAAGGTCGGCGACCTGAAGCGCGGTGTGATGGTGAAAAATCGAGACCTCAGGCCCGAACGGAATGATGGCAAAACTCACGAACGCCGGGATGACGGAGATCGCGGGAGCGATCACAAACAGCAGTTTGTCCACATGCCGGGGGACGATGTCTTCTTTGAGCGGCAGCTTGAGGCCGTCCATCAGCGACTGGAGCAGCCCGAACGGCCCGGCCCGGTTGGGCCCGGGGCGTTGCTGCATGCGCCCGATGATGCGGCGCTCGGCCCAGATCGCGAACAATGTCGTGATCATCAGGAACAGGAAGACGACCAGCACCTTGAGGCCCACCAGCCACCACGGCTGGTGGTAGAAGCTGGCCAGCGTCGGATCCGCTGCGGCCAGGGCCGTCATTCCGCGCTCCTCAGGGTCACCAGAGTGCCGTGGCCGGCGCCGAGTTCGCTCCGCACCTCGCACCCGAGGGAATGGGTGGGCAGCCACACCACCCGGTCCGGCATTGCCGTGGTTTGCACGGGCACAGTCACCGAGCCGCGATCCGTGGCCACAGTGACCCTACCGCCGTCGGCCGTGCCCGCCTCCGCCGCGGTGGCAGCAGACATCCGGGCCACCACCGGGCGAGCCGTTCCGGCCAGGTACGGCTCGCCGTCCTGCAGCCGCCCGGTGTCCAGCAGCTGATGCCAGGTGGCGAGCACCGCCTCACCGTGGCCTGGCTCGGGCGGCCGGCCGCCGCGGCCGTACCCGGTGTGGCCGGCCTCCGCGGGCCCCTCCGGACGCGGGCCCGGCCAGGTGCCCAGCGCACCCAGTTCCCGGCGGGCCGCCGCGGCGTCGGGCAGCCCCAGGTGGATGTCCATCTCGTCGGCGAGCCGGCCGAGCACGTACAGGTCAGACCGGACACCAGGCACCTCAAGCGCGGGGCCGAACGAGCCGGGCCTGCCCTCCCAGTTCACGAACGTGCCTGCCTTCTCCGCGACCACGGCCACCGGCAGCACCACGTCAGCCCGGTCGGTGACCGGGCTCGGCCGCACTTCCAGGCTGACCACGAACGGCGTCGCCTCCAGCGCGGCCAGGGCGGCCTGCGGATCGGCCAGGTCACCCGGATCCAGGCCGGCCACCACCAGGGCGTCGACATCACCCGAGGTCGCGGCCAGGATCTGCGTGGTGTCCCGGCCCGGGGTATCCGGCAGGGACGCGACCCCCCACGTCCGGGCCACCTCGGCCCGGGCCTGGGCGTCGGCGACCGGGCGGCCGCCGGGCAGCAGGGACGGCAGCGCGCCCGCCTCGATGGCACCGCGCTCACCGGCCCGGCGCGGCACCCAGGCCAGCCGGGCGCCGGTGGCCCGGGCCAGCCTGGCCGCCACGGTCAGCGCGTGCGGCACCTCGGCCAGCCGCTCGCCGACCAGGATGATGGCGCCTTCCATGGTCAGCGCCTTGGCTGCCGCGCGGCCCGGCTCATCCAGGCCCGATCCGCTGATCAGGCTGCCGAGCGCGGTGGCCTCGGCGCCGGGAACGGTGGGCAGCAGGACTCCGGAGAGCCGCTCCAGCCCGCGGCTGGCCAGCGGGGCGAGCGAGTAGACAGCCAGCGTGCCCGCGCGCACCGCCTTGCGCAGCCGCAGGAACACGATCGGCGACTCGTCGTCCGGCTCGAACCCGGCCAGCAGCACCGCAGGGGCATGCTCCAGGTCGCCGTAGCTCACGTCGATGCCCCGGCCCGCGACGCTGGCGGCCAGGAATTCCGTCTCCTCCGCCGAGTGCGGCCGGGCCCGCATGTCGATGTCATTGCTGGCCAGCGCCAGGCGGGCGAACTTGGCGTAGGCGTAGGCATCTTCCAGGGTGAGCCGCCCGCCGGTCAGCACGCCCGCGCGTCCCCGTGCGGCGAGCAGCCCACGGGCGGCCACCGCGAACGCCTCCGGCCAGGACGCGATGACCAGCACGCCATTCTCGTCCCGGACCAGCGGGCTGGTCAGCCGGTCGGGCTGGGTGCCGTAGGCGAACGCCCACCGGCCCTTGTCGCAGTTCCACTCCTGGTTGACCTGCGGGTCGTTGCCCGCCAGCCGCCGGGTCACCTGGCCGCGCCGGTGGTCGGTGCGCTGCCGGCAGCCCGCCGCGCAGTGCTCGCAGACGCTGGGGTCCGACACCAGGTCGAACGGCCGGGCCCGGAACCGGTAGGCGGCGCCGGTCAGCGCGCCCACCGGGCAGATCTGCACGGTGTTGCCGGAGAAGTAGGAGTCAAAGGGCTCGCCGTCCGCGGTGCCGATCTGCTGGTCGGGACCACGTTCCAGCAGTTCGATCAGCGGGTCGCCGGCGATCTGCTCGGCGAACCGGGTGCACCGGGCGCAGGAGATGCAGCGCTCGCGGTCCAGCAGGATCTCGGTGGACAGCGGCACCGGCTTGTCGAAGGTGCGCTTGGCCTCGATGAACCGGGTTTCGCCCTGCCCATTGGCCATGGCCTGGTTCTGCAGCGGGCACTCGCCGCCCTTGTCACACATCGGGCAGTCGAGCGGGTGGTTGATGAGCAGCATCTCCATCACCCCGCGCTGCGCCTTCTCGGCGATCGCGGAGGTCAGCTGGGTGCGGACGGTCATCCCTTCCGTGCACGTCGTGGTGCACGAGGCCAGCGGCTTGACCTGGCCCTCGACCTCGACCAGGCACTGCCGGCAGGCGCCCACCGGGTCAAGCAGCGGGTGATCGCAGAACCGGGGTATCTGGATGCCGAGCAGCTCCGCCGCGCGGATCAGCAGCGTGCCGCGCGGAACGCTGATCTCGAAGCCGTCAATGGTGAGGGTGACACCTTCGCCGCGGGCCACCGCGACCGCCGGCGCCGGGCTGAGTGGCTCGGCGAGGCTCGCGGGGCCGTCGGGCTGCCCCCCGTTGATCTGCACTGTCATCGGGTCCCCCCGGCGAACACCGTAGCGGCCTCGGGATCGAACGGGCAGCCGCCCCGTTTCTGGTGCTCGAGGTATTCGTCCCGGAAGTACTTGATCGACGAGGTGACCGGGCTCACCGCGCCGTCACCGAGCGCGCAGAAGGCCCGGCCCAGGATGTTGTCGCAGATGTCGAGGAGCTTGTCGAGATCCTCATCGGTGCCGTTGCCCCGTTCCAGCCGGTCGAGCACCCGCACCATCCAGTACGTGCCCTCACGGCACGGCGTGCACTTGCCGCACGACTCGTGCTCGTAGAACTCCGTCCAGCGCAGCACCGCCCGGACCACGCAGGTGGTCTCGTCGAAGATCTGCAGCGCCCTGGTGCCCAGCATGGACCCAGCCTTGGCAACCGACTCGAAGTCGAGCGGGACATTGACGTGCTCGTCGGTGAAGATCGGCGTGGACGACCCGCCGGGGGTCCAGAACTTCAGCCGGTGGCCTTCCCTGACCCCGCCGGACAGCTCAAGCAGTTGCGCGAGGGTGATGCCCAGCGGCGCCTCGTACTGGCCCGGCGTGGTGACGTGGCCGCTCAGCGAGAAGATGCCGAAGCCCTTGGACTTCTCGGTGCCCATGTCCGCGAACCAGGCGGCGCTGTTCCGCACGATCGACGGCACGCTGGCGATCGACTCCACGTTATTGACCACCGTGGGGCACGCGTACAGCCCGGCCACGGCGGGGAACGGCGGCTTCAGCCGGGGCTGGCCGCGGTACCCCTCCAGCGAGTCGAGCAGCGCGGTCTCCTCACCGCAGATGTACGCGCCCGCGCCGGCGTGCACGATGATCTCCAGGTCGTAGCCGGAGCCGAGGATGTCCTTCCCGGCATAGCCGGCCTCGTAGGCCTCCTGGACCGCCTGCTGTACCCGGCGGACCACGTGCAGCACCTCGCCGCGCACGTAGATGAAGGCGTGCGCCGCCCTGATCGCGTAGGCGGTGATGATGGCGCCCTCGACGAGCAGGTGCGGGGTGGCCAGCATGAGCGGGACGTCCTTGCAGGTGCCCGGCTCCGACTCGTCGGCGTTGACCACGAGGTAGTGCGGCTTGCCGTCGCCCTGCGGGATGAATCCCCATTTCACGCCGGTCGGGAAGCCCGCGCCGCCCCGGCCGCGCAGCACGGAGTCCTTCATCGCGGCGATGATGTCGTCGGGCGGCATCGCCAGCGCGGTGGCCAGCGCCTGGTATCCGCCGGACTGGCGGTAGGCCGAGAGCGTGAAGCAGCCCGGCTGGTCCCACTGGGCCGTGAGCACAGGGGTCAGGACAGAGGTCACCGCGCGTTCCCTTCCGGTGCACTGGCCTGGGCGGCCGCCTCGCTGGCCGGCGGGTCCGGAGCGGTCCAGCCGTGCTCCTTCGCGATCCGCAGGCCGGCCAGGGTGGCCGGGCCGGCCGCCGGGCCGTCGCCCGCCTGCCCGTCGGGGAACCCGGCGAGGATCCGTGATGCCTCCCGCCAGGTGCACAGCCGCCAGGGTCCCCTCGGCAGGGTGACCTGGTTACCGGCCTGCAGGTCGTCCACGAGCTGGCGGGCGGACTGCGGGGTCATGTTGTCGAGGAACTCCCAGTTGACCGTCATGACCGGGGCATAGTCGCAGGCCGCGTTGCACTCCACGTGCTCGATGCTGACCCGGCCGTCAGCCGTGGGCTCGTTGTCGGCCACGCCCAGGTGCTCGCGGAGCGCGGCGAGGATCTGGTCCCCGCCCAGCACGGCGCACAGGGTGTTCGTGCAGACGCCCACGTGGTACTCGCCGATCGGCGCCGTCTTGTACATGGTGTAGAAGCTGAGTACCGCGGTGACCTCGGTCTCCGTCAGCCCGAGCTGCCCGGCGCAGAAGGTGATCCCGTCCGCGGAGACGTAGCCCTCCTCGGCCTGGACCAGGTGCAGCAGCGGCAGCAGGGCCGACCGCGGCTTCGGGTAGCGGCTGATGATCTGGGCGGCGTCCGCGTCCAGCCTGGCGCGCGCTTCGTCGCTGAACGGCATTACCGGTCCACGCCCCCCATCACAGGATCGATGCTGGCGATGGACGCGATGATGTCGGCGACCATCCCGCCTTCGGCCATCGCCGCCAGGGACTGCAGGTTGGTGAACGACGGGTCACGGAAGTGAATCCGGTACGGCCGGGTGCCGCCGTCGCTGACCGCGTGGCAGCCCAGCTCGCCCCGGGGCGACTCCACCGTCGCGTACACCTGCCCCGGCGGGACCCGGAAGCCCTCGGTCACCAGCTTGAAATGGTGGATGAGTGCTTCCATGGACTGCCCCATGATGTGCGCGATGTGATCCGGCGAGTTACCCAGGCCGTCCGGGCCGAGCGCCAGCTGGGCCGGCCAGCCGATCTTGGCGTCAGCGATCATGACCCGGTCGTCGGCGGGCCGGGGCCCGGACAGCCGGTCCACGCACTGCTCAATGATCTTGAGGGACTCGTCCATCTCGGCCATCCGGACCAGGTACCGGCCGTACACGTCGCAGGTGTCCTGGGTCGGCACGTCGAACTCGTAGGTCTCGTACCCGCAGTAGGGCTGGCTCTTGCGCAGGTCCCAGGGCAGCCCGGTGGCCCGCAGCACCGGGCCGGTGACCCCGAGCGTCATGCAGCCGGTCAGGTCGAGGTAGGCGACGTTCTTGGTCCGGGCGATGTAGAGCGGGTTGGCATCGAGCAGCTTGCGGAGCTGGCCGATGAGCGGAGGCATCACCTTGAGGAACTCGCGGAGCCGGTCCAGCGCCCCGTGCGGCAGGTCCTGGGAGACCCCGCCGGGCCGGACATAGGCGTGGTTCATCCGCAGCCCGGTGATCAGCTCGAAGATGTCGAGCACCTTCTCGCGCTCGCGCAGGCCGTACAGCAGCACGGTGGTGGCGCCGAGTTCCAGGCCGAAGGTGCCGATCGCCATCATGTGCGAGGAGATCCGGTTCAGCTCCATCATCAGCACCCGCAGGATGCTGGCCCGCTCCGGGATCTTCGCCTCGATGCCGAGCAGCCGCTCGACCGCCAGGCAGTAAGCGGTCTCGTTGAAGAGCGGGGCCAGGTAGTCCATCCGGGTGCAGAACGTGACGCCCTGCGTCCAGGTGCGGAACTCCATGTTCTTCTCGATGCCGGTGTGCAGGTAGCCGATGACCGGCCGCAGCTCGGTGACCGTCTCCCCCTCCAGGGTCAGGATCAGCCTGAGCACACCATGCGTGGACGGATGCTGGGGGCCCATGTTGACCACCAGGCGCTCCGCGCTGGTGCGGTCCCCGGCCTGGTCGGCGGCGGCGACCACCTCGTCCCAGTCCTGGCCGCCGACGTTGTAGACCCGGCCTTCCGCCTCGGCCGCGTCCGGACCCGCTGCGTCCGTGGTCACCTGTACGACCTCCGCTCATCCGGTGGCGGCACGGTGGCGCCGCGGTACTCAACCGGGATCCCGCCGAGCGGATAGTCCTTCCGCTGCGGGTGGCCCTTCCAGTCGTCGGGCATCTCGATCCTGGTCAGCGCCGGGTGCCCATCGAAAACGAGCCCGAAGAAGTCCCAGGTCTCCCGTTCGTGCCAGTCACAGGACGGATAGACACCCAGGATCGACGGAATATGCGGATCCGCGTCGGGAACGCTCACCTCAAGCCGGATGCGCCGGTTGTGCGTGATCGACACCAGATGGTAGACGGCGTGCAGTTCGCGGGCGGCATCGGTGGGGTAGTGCACGCCGGACACCCCGCCGCACAACTCGAAGGCCAGCGTGGGCTCGTCCCGCAGCAGCCGGGCGACGCTGATCAGGTGCTCCCTCGGCACATGCAGGGTGAGCTCGTCCCGGTCCACGATCACCCGCTCCACCGCGGTGTCGAAGTCCGGGCCGGCCTCCGCCAGGGCGCCGGTCAGCGCGTCGACCACCTCGTCGAAGTAGGAGCCGTACGGCCGCGGGGCCGACGGCACCAGCGCCCGCCTAACCCGCAGGCCGCCGTACCCGGAGGTATCGCCGGTGCCACCGCTGCCGAACATGCCGGTCGACGCGATCTGCTCGTGCAGCCGCTCCTCGCCAGCGCGCGCCGCCGGGTCAACCTGCGCCGCCGGGTCGGCGGGGTTCTCCTGCGTCACCGGCCCGCTCCCGCGTTCGGCGCCTGCCCGTGCCCCCGCAGGCCCGCGGCCAGCGGCAGCCGCTGCAGCCTGGCGTGCTCCAGTTCCTCGATCTCGCGCTCGCGGTTCGACCCGAGCTTCATGTTCTGGATCTTGTCGTGCAGCTTGACGATCGCGTCCAGCAGCATCTCCGGGCGCGGCGGGCAGCCCGGCAGGTAGATGTCCACCGGCACGATGTGATCGACGCCCTGGACGATCGCGTAGTTGTTGAACATCCCGCCGCTGGACGCGCAGACGCCCATCGAGATCACCCACTTGGGCGCGGCCATCTGGTCGTAGATCTGGCGGAGCACCGGCGCCATCTTCTGGCTGACCCGGCCCGCCACGATCATCAGGTCGGCCTGGCGCGGTGTGTTGGAGGCCCGCTCCATGCCGAACCGCGCCAGGTCATGCCGCGGACCGCCGGTGGAGATCAGTTCCATCGCGCAGCAGGCCAGGCCGAAGGTGGCAGGCCAGACTGAACTCTTGCGTGCGTACCCGGCCACCTTCTCGACCGTGGTGAGCAGGATCCCGCTCGGTAGCTTCTCTTCCAGACCCATGGCCTAGTCCCACTCCAGACCGCCGCGCCGCCACACGTAGGCGTACGCGACCAGCAGTGCGGCGATGAACAGCACCATCTCGACCAGCCCGAACGCACCGAGCCGGTCGAAGGCGACCGCCCAGGGGTACAGGAACACGATCTCGATGTCGAAGAGGATGAACAGCATCGCCGTGAGGTAGTACTTCACCGGGAACCGGCCGCCGCCCCACGCCTGCGGGGTGGGCTCGATGCCGCACTCGTAAGCTTCGAGCTTGGCCCGGTTCCACCGTTTCGGGCCCGCCAGCGAGCCCATCACCAATGACAAGATCGCGAAGACGGCGGCCAGGCCGCCGAGTATCAGGATCGGCACATAAAGGCTCAGCATCGCGCGCCTCCCTTCCTCGTATCCCCGGCGCCGGCGCCGGGACGGCCTAGGCCGCCGGCGTCATCCTAGACAGTGCGTTGATCAGCCGGTCGGCCGCGCCCCCGCCATCCGGCTCGGTCAGGTTGGCCAGGAGCTTCATGATGACGCGCATCAAGGCCGGATGTGGCATGCCGTGCTTGGTCGCGAACTGCATGAGCCGCGGGTGCCCGATCGCGTGAACGAACTTGCGCCCGAGAGTGTAGTAGCCGCCGTACGCGTCCTTCAGCGCCTGGGGGTAGCTCTCCAGCACGCTCTCCGCGCCGCGGCGGTCAGGCTGCGCCAGGGCCCGGGCGATTACCCCGGCCGCCAGCTCCCCCGATTCCATGGCGTAGGCGATGCCCTCGCCGTTGAACGGGTTGACCATGCCGCCCGCGTCGCCGGCCAGCAGCAGGCCCCGGATGTAATGCGGGGTCCGGTTGAATCCCATCGGCAGCGCCGCCCCGCGGATGGGCTGCGTCCGGTTCGCCTCGGTGTAGCCCCACTCCGCTGGCATGCCGGCCAGCCAGCGGCGCAGCAGCCCCCGGTAGTCGATGTTCTGGAACGCGGCACTCGTGTTCAGCAGGCCGAGACCCACATTGCTGGTGCCATCGCCCATGCCGAAGATCCACCCGTAGCCGGGCAGCAGCCGGTCACCGTCCCACAGTTCGAGCCACGACTCCAGGTAGTCATCGTCGTGCCGGGGGCTGGTGTAGTAGGTGCGCACCGCCACGCCGAGCGGCCGGTCGTCCCGCTTCCGCAGTCCCATCGCCAGGGAGAGCCGTGACGAGTTGCCGTCGGCCGCTACGACGACACGGGCCCGGTAGTTCCGTTCGGTATCAAGATTCTTGGCTGCGTCGGCTTCAGTGCTCCGCGTCGTCACCCCGGTGATGCGGCCGGTGTCGTCGAGCACCGGGCCGGTCACGGTGACCCCTTCGAGCAGCCGCACGCCAGCCTTCTCGGCCGTGCGGGCGAGGGTCTCGTCGAATCCCAGCCTGGTCCGCACCAGGCCGTATCCGGGGTAGCTGGTCAGCTCGGGCCAGCGCAGTTCGAGCCGGACGCCGCCGCCGATGATGCGCAGCCCCTTGTTCGGCAGCCAGCCGTCCCGCGGGTCCATCGGCACCCCCATGCTGGCCAGGGCCTTCACCGCACGTGGGGTCAGGCCGTCGCCGCAGACCTTCTCCCGGGGGAACCTGGCCTTGTCCAGCAGGAGCACATCCAAGCCCGCCTTGGCCAGGTAGAACGCCGTGGTCGAGCCGGCCGGGCCAGCCCCCACCACAATGACGTCGGCGTCCGGCACGGGGGTGCCCGGCGTCACCCGGGCCGCTGGCCGGGCAGCGTCCGCCGGGCGGGCCAGGGGGCCAGGTGCGCCGGCCGTGCGGGCGGGTTCGCCCGCTGCGGCGTTGGGGGGAACTTGGTGAGTCACTGACCTTGTCCTGACTGTCTTGTGAACCGCTTCACAAGTTTTCTCTCCGGAGTCTAGACCGTCTCCCTGGGTCCGGCTGCCCCGCCCCTGGTGGCCTGCGCCGGGGCCACGGTCAGGTCACGGTCAGCCCGGACGGCGCGCGACATGCAGGGTCACGACGCCCATCGTCAGGTTCCGCCAGCGTACTGCCGACCAGCCCGCGGCGGCCATCCGCCGCGCGAGTTCAGCCTGAGCGGGCCAGTCCCTGATGGACTCGGCCAGGTAGCTGTACGCGCCGGGATTGCGCGACAGCCGCCGCGCGACCGCGGGCAGCGCGGTGGTCAGGTAGCTCTCATACAGCGTGTTCAGCTGGCGCCAGGGCAGATGCCCGAACTCGCAGATCACCAGCCGCCCGCCCGGCTTGGTGACCCGCAGCATCTCGGTCAGCGCGGCCGCTGGATCGGCGACATTGCGCAGGCCGAAGGAGATCGTCACCGCGTCGAAGGTCTGGTCCGCGAACGGCAGCCGCAGCGCGTCACCCGCGACGAACCTGACCGGCCCGGCGTGCGCGACCTGGTCATTGAGCCTGCGCGCACCCACCTGGAGCATGCCCAGCGAGAAGTCGCAGGCCACGCAGACCGCCCCGGCCGTGGTAAAGGTGACCGACGAGCTTCCGGTGCCCGCGGCGATGTCCAGGACCCGCTCGCCGGCCCGGGCGCCGACGACCCGGGCCACCACCCGGCGCCACCACCGGTCCTGGCCGAGCGACAGCACATCGTTGAGCAGGTCGTAGCGCTCCGCCACCCGGTCGAACATGGCGGAAACCTCACCGGGGCGCTTATCGAGGTGCGCACGCGTCATGCCTCCACCCTGGCATAACCCTGCCGCGGCCGGATCGGCCCTGCCGCCGGCGCGCAGCAACGGCAAACGGCACCGGAGTGGCTCCGGTGCCGTGGGAACGACAGCGGAGCCACTCCGGTGCGGTGCGGCGGAGGCCGCGGCCTCCGCCAGGGTCAGGCGGCCACACGGGTCGGCTGCGGGGCGCGGTCCGAGTGGCGGCGGACGGTCGCGAGGGCGGGGACGGCGCGAAGACCAGCCTTGGCCCCCAGGTAAGCCCGGGCCTCGGCGTAGTCCGGAGCCGCCACAGGGCGCTTGAAGGTCATCCACAACGGGATGCCGACGATCGCCGCCAGCACCAGGAGTGCCAGCGGGAAATTGGCCAGGACCAGGGCGTTCACGGTTTGCCTCCTACGAATCCGGCGGCAGCGGCTCTGCCGTCCGATAGAAGAAGCATGCCGCCCGGGATTCTCAGGGTGCTCGGCAGAACTTCTGAGCCTCCTCTGAACGTGTGGCCGCTCCGGATCGCGCCGGTCTCACCGCGGTCCGGGGCGGATGTCACCGTAGTTCCGGGCGGGTGTCACAGCAGTTCGGGGCGGCACCAGGGCTCGCCGAGGACGTGCTGGGCGAGGAACGCCAGCACCGTCTGGTACCAGATGACCGCGTTGCCCGGGGTGAGCACCCAGTGGTTCTCATCGGGGAAGTACAGGAACTTCGCCCCGGCCCGGCCACCCCGCGCGGCCGCCAGGTCGGTCCACAGGCGCAGCGCCTCGCCGATCGGCACCCGGTAATCCTTGTCGCCGTGGATCACCAGCATGGGGGTGACGATCTTCCCCGCGTGCAGGTGCGGCGAGTTGGCCGCATAACGCTCCGGCTGCGTCTGCGGGCTGCCGAAATGCCGGCGCCACTCGGCGGGCCCGTCGGTGGTCCCGAACATCTGGTCCAGCGCCCAGAGGCTCGCGTGGCTGACGATGGCCCGGAACCGGCTGGTGTGGCCCGCGATCCAGTTGGCCATGTAGCCGCCGAACGAGCCGCCCATCATGGCCGTGCGCGACTCATCGATGTCCGGCCGCGCCACCGCGGCATCGGTGATCGCCAGCACATCGGTGTACGGCCGGCCGCCCCAGTCGCCGTGGCCGCGGGCGATGAAGTCGCGGCCGTACCCAGTGGACAGCGCGGGGTCGGGCAGCAGGACCGCGTAGCCGCGGGCCACCATGAGCCACGGATTCCACCGCCACGACCAGGAATTCCAGCTGGACAGCGGGCCGCCGTGCACCCACAGCAGCAGCGGCGCGGGCGCGGCGGCCGACGCGCCCGACGGGAGCGCCAGCCAGCCGCGGATCACCGCGCCGTCGTCGGCCGCCGCCTCGATCTCGGTCAGCTGGCCGGGCAGTTCCGGCGGCTGCGCGGGACCGGCCAGCCGCCGCGGCTCAGCCCCGGGGACGGCGACATCGATGCGGACCGCCACGGGCGGGCTGTCCACCGCGGCGCGCAGCGCGTAGAGAAACCGCCCGTCCGGTGCCGGGCTCAGGTGCGAATACGCCGCGTCGTCGGTGGTGATCCTGGTGATGGCGCCGCTGCCGACCTGCACCCGGAAGACCGGGCACCGTCCCCCATCATCAGCCGCGAAATATACATAACGGCCATCAGCCGCCCATGCCGCAGTGGCCGGCCAGCGGTCCAGCCCAGCGAGCAGATCCACCGCCCCGGTGCTGCCGTCGAGCGGCGTGACGACCAGGGTGACGTCGGCGGGGCGCTCGTAGCTGTCGTGCGTTTCCCTGGTGCACAGCACGGACCTGCCGTCCGGGGACACATGCGGGTCGCCGAAGTCAACCCCGGGCGCGGACAGCAGGGTGCGGCGCTCACCGGTGGCACAGTCGATGACGACCAGGTCGTCGCGCTTGTTGCCCGCGTCGTCCCAGACGGCCCATCCGGTGACGGCGAACCGGCCGTCCGGGGTCAGCTCGAAGTGGCGCTCATCCAGGGCCCGCCCGGGGTCGGGCGTGAGGTCCCGCGGCTCCGGCTGGGCCGCTGCCTCACCGGCGCCGACCTCGGCCAGCAACAGCCGCAACTGGTCCGGGCCCAGGTCGTGGTCCCAGTACCGGACCTGGGAGGACTCATGCAGGATCGCGGTGACGCCGGCGTCGGCGCGGGCCTGCCGCCGCTGTGCGTCCTGGCTGGCCTCCGTCACCCCGGGCAGCACCGGCGAGGCGAACGCCACCAGCATCGGGCCGGCCGCCGTGGCCAGGCCGGTCACCCCGCCGGGGGCCGCGATGATCCGGCGTGCCTCACCGCCGCCTGGCGGCAGCAGCCACAGGGCTGGCTTCTCCTTGTCGTCGGCGGCCCCGGACCCGGGGGGAGCCGCCGCCGGCCGCCGGGACAGGAACAGCAGGCCGCCGTCCGGAAGGAACTCCGGGCTGCTCTCGCCCTCCGCCGAGCGGGTCAGCCGCACCGCCGCCTGGTCGCCGGCGGCCGGGCCGGTGGCGATCCGCCAGATGCTGGAGGAGAACTTCTTGCCGTCCGGTGCGAGCATCTGGACCGCCGCAGCCAGCCAGCTGCCGTCCGGCGAGAGCCTCAGCCCGGTCAGCCTCGGCATGGCCATGTAGTCGCGCAGATCGTCGAATGACGTCACGGTGCCCTCTTTGCGTGGGCCCTCTTCGCGGGTGGGCCCTCTTGCGGGTGGCTCACGGTCAGGGCGGGTCAGGGCGCGGGCGCTACCACCACAACCGGGATAGGCCTGGATGTCTTCGCCTGGTAACCGTCATACCGGCCGTGGTTGTTGTCGTTGACAGCCTTCCACAGCCGTGGGTACTCAGCGTCACCGGCGTTGACCACGGTGGCATTGGCGGGCGTGGTCAACGTGGCGACCTGGATCTCAACCTTCGGCTCGGCCTGGATGTTGAACAGCCAGCCGGGGGGCCGGTCCGCCCCGCCGTTCGACGCGACGAGCAGGTACCTCTCCCCGTCCCGGGCGTAGACGAGCGCGGAGGTCCGCACCAGGCCCGACTTCCGGCCGGTCGTGCGAAGCAACAGGCACGGCACGCCGATGAGCCGGTGGCCCACCCGTCCGCCGGACCGCGTGTAGAGCCACTGATGCACGTTGAGCACGTTCATGCGGGACAGTCTGGCGGAAGCTGAGCGTCATGGTCCATGGTCGTGGCCGGTCCGCTCTCAGTGCCCTTCCGTGATCATCGCGGCGCCGACCGTGGCATTTGTCGCCTCGTCGATGAGGATCAGGCCGCCGGTCTGCCGGTTCCGGCTGTAGGGGTCGCAGAACAGCGGCTGGGTCAGCCGCAGGGTCACCCGGCCCACCTCGTTCAGCCCGAGATGGTCGGCGGTCTCATCGCGGTGCAGCGTGTTCACGTCGAGCCGGTAGTGCAGGTCCCGGACGATCGCCTTGACGGTGCGGGTGGTGTGCTTGACGATCAGCCGGTCGCGCCGGGCGAGGGTCCTGCTCTCCGACATCCAGCAGACCATCGCCTCGATGTCCTGGGAGACCCACGGCTGATTGTGCGGGCGGCAGATCATGTCACCGCGCGAGATGTCCAGGTCGTCCTCGAGAACCAGGGTCACCGACATGGGCGGGAACACCTCAGGCAGCGGACCTTGCGCCGTGTCGATGCGCTGGATCTTCGTGGTCAGCCCGGACGGCAGGTGCATCACCTCATCGCCGGGCTTGAGCACGCCGCCCGCCACCTGGCCCGCGTAGCCCCGGTAGTCGTGCAATTCCGGGTCGGTCGCCTGGTGCGGCCGGATCACGTACTGCACCGGGAACCGCACGTCGATCAGGTTCCGGTCCGACGCGATGTGCACGTGCTCCAGGTGGTGCAGCAGAGACGGGCCGTCGAACCACGGCATGTTGGCCGACCGCTGCACCACATTGTCGCCGTGCAGCGCGGAGATCGGCACGAAGGTAAGGTCGCCGATCTCCAGCTTCGCCGCGAACGCAGCGAATTCCTCGCTGATCCGCTCGAAAGTGGCCTGGTCGTAGTCGACCAGGTCCATCTTGTTCACCGCGAGGACCAGATGAGGCACCCGGAGCAGCGTGGTGAGGAAGGCGTGCCGCCTGCTCTGCTCGGTCAGCCCGTTCCGGGCGTCCACCAGGACGATCGCGAGGTCGGCCGTGGAGGCGCCGGTCACCATGTTCCGGGTGTACTGGATGTGACCTGGGGTGTCGGCGATGATGAACTTCCGCCGCGGCGTGGCGAAGTAGCGGTAGGCGACATCGATCGTGATGCCCTGCTCCCGCTCGGCCCGCAGGCCGTCGGTGAGCAGGGCGAGGTTGGTGTAGTCCTCGCCCCGGGCCCGGCTGGTCCGCTCCACCGCGGCGAGCTGGTCCTCCAGGATCGCCTTGGAGTCGTACAGCAGGCGCCCGATCAGGGTGCTCTTGCCATCGTCGACCGAGCCCGCGGTGGCCAGCCGCAGGATGTCCATGGGCCGGGCGCCCTCCCCGGTCGCCGCTCCGGCCGCGGATGTGACAGGCATCAGAAGTATCCTTCCCGCTTGCGATCCTCCATGGCCGCCTCACTGGCCCGGTCGTCGGCACGGGTCTGGCCGCGCTCGGTGACCCGGGTGGCGGTGATCTCCGTGATCACCTCCGCGATGGTCGCGGCGGTGGACTCCACCGCCCCGGTGCAGGTCATGTCG